>JACDJA010000886.1_pt1 | contig 28990 bp, 24 predicted proteins | sample 7449241 | NCBI WGS metagenome assembly JACDJA01 (sample SAMN14253289, study PRJNA609438) | sludge metagenome | isolation source: initial anaerobic sludge | collected 2018-12-20 | reverse complement strand
TATCCAAGAAATGTACAGCTGGCACCTACTCTTTTTGACATAGGACCCCCATAAATTAAAAACCAAATCAAAAACCATATAAAAGCAGGCTTTCCAAGAATTAAATATAGAAATAGCATTTTTACCGGACGCCAGTGATTCGATATTCGATATTCGATATTCAAAAAGTCCTGGTTCCTGGTTCAAAGAAGTCCTGCCTCCCTCCCGAGGCCGCAGGCATTCATTATTCAATATTCGATATTCGATATTCGATATTCAAAAAGTCCTGATTCCTTATTCCGCTACCTGGCTCTCGAAGCCCAGTCCTGGTTCCTGGTTCCTGGCTCTCCCAGCGCCAGCGGTCCTGGTTCTCTCCTCAGAACCGCATGGAAGTATTTTTTCCGAAGAAATACTTAGATAAAATTTTCGGTGCCTACTGTTCAAAAACAATTTTGAATATTTCCCTGTGAAAGTTTACATTTGTTCAAAACCTCTCTATGGCCGGAAATTCCTTCGGAACAATTTTTAAACTCACCACTTTCGGCGAATCGCACGGGACGGCCATAGGCGGAATCATCGATGGATGTCCCGCAGGTCTCCCTCTTGACATGAAGGCCGTAGAAAGGGAAATGCAACGCAGAAAACCGGGGCAATCCACTTTGGTCACCCAGCGGAAGGAGGAGGATAAAATCAATTTTCTTTCCGGTATTTTTGAAGGGAAAACCACTGGTGCCCCTATTGGCTTTACCATTGATAACACCGATCACAAAAGCAAGGACTACTCTCATATTAAAGATGTTTACCGCCCCTCCCATGCCGATTTTACCTACGAAAGTAAGTACGGAATCCGCGACTACCGCGGAGGGGGCCGCTCCTCGGCGCGGGAAACCGCCTGTAGGGTAGTGGCCGGTGCCATCGCCAAACAGTTAATGGCGGGGGTAAAGATCAACGCCTTTGTTTCTTCCGTAGGTGAAATATTTGTGGATAAACCCTATCAAAGCCTCGACTTTTCAAGGATTGAAAGCAACCCGGTACGCTGTCCCCATCCCGAAACGGCACAACGTATGGAAGATTTTATCCGGCAGGTGAGAAAGGAGGGGGATACGGTTGGGGGTACGATTACCTGTGTGCTGCAAAATGTGCCACCTGGATTGGGAGAACCGGTTTTTGACAAGTTGCATGCCCACCTGGCAAAGGCCATGCTTTCCATCAATGCGGTCAAGGGTTTTGAGTACGGCAGTGGGTTTTGCGGTGCGAGGATGAAAGGCAGTGCCCACAACGATCCCTTTAACCCCGATGGCAGTACCCAAAGCAACATGAGTGGCGGAATCCAAGGCGGAATAAGCAACGGAATGGATATTTATTTTCGAGTGGCCTTTAAGCCGGTGGCCACACTTATGCGCGACCAGGAGACGGTAAATCGCGCCGGTGAAAAAGTGGTGGTAAAAGGCAAAGGCCGCCATGACCCCTGTGTGGTCCCGCGTGCAGTGCCTATTGTGGAAGCCATGGCCGCCCTTGTCCTTGCCGATTTCTGGCTGCTGAATAAAACCGTAAAACAGAAACCATGAGCCCAACTCCCACAAATCTGGTGACAATAGAACAACAAATTCAAAAATCCCAATCCCGCCTGCCGATGCAGATATCGAACCCACCTGCCGCCAGCAGGTCTCAAGCCTGTCTGCCGTCTATAGGCCGGTCTAAAGTCTCACATCTCACGTCTAAAGTCTAACACCAACAATGAAAAAATTAGCTCTCCACTGGAAAATCATCATCGGACTCATTCTTGGAATCATCTGGGCCCTGCTTTCCAGTAAGTTGGGATGGAGTGCCTTTACCATAGACTGGATAGCACCCTTTGGCACCATTTTTATCAATCTTCTAAAGCTGATTGCCGTGCCCTTGGTCTTGGTTTCCATAATTAGCGGGGTGGCCAATATCGGCGATCCGTCCAGTTTGGGAAGAATGGGAGGAAAGACCCTCTTGGCCTATTTGGTTACCACCCTTTTTGCCGTCACTCTGGGGCTGGTATTGGTAAACGTGATAAAACCGGGAAAGCTCATCGATGAACAGAGCCGGATAGACAACCGTATAAGCTATGAGGTGTGGGCCTCTTCGCAGGGTAGGGAGATCAAGGATGGCATCAACTACTTACAGGATCCCGAATTTTTTGAGCGCGCCCAGGAAATCACCGAACTCTCCCGTGGCGAACTTAAGGATGCTTCGGTGACCGAAAAAATGGAAACGGCCAAGAAGACAAAGGAAACCACTCCTTTGCAGCCGTTGGTGGACATTGTTCCCGAAAACTTCTTCTTTTCCCTCAGCGACAATGGACTGATGCTGCAGATAATTTTCTTCGGAATCTTTTTCGGCGTGTGCCTGTTGCTTATTCCCAACGAGAAATCGCATCCGGTAACCGAGTTTATGGCCAGTGCCATGGAAGTTTTTTTAAAAATGGTGGACTTGGTGATGCAGGCGGCCCCATTTTTTGTCTTTGCCCTTTTGGCCGGCGTGGTTAGCAAAATGGCGGGAGACGACATCGGAAAGGTTTATGAGATTTTTAAAGGCTTGAGCTGGTATTCCCTTACCGTTTTTGCCGGCCTCATGCTGATGATATTTGTTATCTATCCATTGTTTTTAAAACTGTTTGTAAGAAAGATTCCCTACCGCGGATTTTTCAAGTCCATGGCACCTGCCCAAACCTTGGCTTTTTCCACTTCCAGTAGCGCGGCCACCCTGCCCGTGACCATGGAATGTGTGGAAGAAAACCTGGGGGTGGACCAGAAAATCACCAGTTTTGTTCTCCCTATCGGTGCCACGGTAAATATGGATGGCACCTGCCTTTACCAAGCGGTGGCAGTGGTGTTTTTGGCACAGTTGCACATGATAGACCTTACCCTGGGGCAACAGTTGACCATCGTTCTTACGGCCACCCTGGCCTCCATTGGTTCTGCCGCCGTGCCCAGTGCGGGATTGGTGATGCTTATCATTGTCCTGGAATCAGTAGGTCTTAATCCGGCGTGGATTGCCATTATTTTTCCCGTAGACCGGATTCTCGATATGTTCAGGACCGTGGTAAACGTTACCGGTGATGCCACCGTGTGTACCATCATTGCCGATGGCGAGGGAATGCTCAACTACCAACCAAGGGAAAATCCATCCGAAACCTTCGATTTGGATTCATAGCTCTTATGGCCCAACCACCGACACATTTATAAGATCACTTGTCGTTCGATATTTTTTTGAAACCCCGGCAAGACAAAAGTCTCAGGCGCAGCTTTCCCAAGTCTAAAACCGAGGTCTGAAATTTAGCAGCACAGCGAGGCAGGCAAGACATACAGGTAAAAGACTTAATTTAAGCATCTAAAATTTAAACATTGACAAACTTTAGATTTACGCTTTTGTTACTGGACAAAATAAAAATGAAGGTAATATTTAACAAACTCCCCCGTAAGTTTCAATGGCTTGATCTTTCAGAGTTTATAAGATTTTAATCGGATAATAATGATTAATATAAAAAATCCCTCTTTTGTTCGTCAAAGGGTATTGTTCATTCCATCCCAACCTTCAGCAAACATCAGGATGACTATTAACCCATCCGATATGTTTCTATTATCCAAAATTTTAATAACGGTTCCAAGGAGACCATAGAATGTAATTTATCTTGAAATTTAAAAAGGAAGTAAAGTTACGGATTTAAGTTGGTGCCCTTTGCCCAATTTCCCATTTGAATTTATGGATGCGATTCAGATTCCGAAGGCATTTTGTCTGTGGGTTTTGACGACTTTCGAGTAAAGAAGGCAACCAGGGCGGATAGTATCATCCCCAGTCCAAAAACTCCAAAAGCTGCTTGCCAGAGATAATTATTGATATTAAAGATTTCGTTGGCGCGGGTGCGCGTCATCAAATCATTGGTTACGGAATATTCTATGACGTTGTTAAAATAAGCGGGGGTGATATAATTGAAGGCGATCAATTGGGTAATGGGCGAAAGCAACGCTATAAAAATACTGAGAACGGTGCCCGACAAAAAACCTTGGCTCCAGGTCATAGTCCCGTTGTAAACCCTTCTTCTCTTTTCCCGAAGGGCGAGCAGGTAAAACAGTATAGCAAAGGGGGCAAACAACAGGCTGATCCACCAATGGTCTGCAATGGGTTCTTCGTGGTATCCCAGAGTTTTTTCCAAGAGAATCCAGCAGAGTAGGGCAATGTTAAAGATAACCGCCCACTTTAGTTCAATATATATTTTTCCCATAGCCCCATTTTCTGATAAAGTGGGTAAAAATAGCCTTTTTAAAGCAAATAATCCCGACACAAAATGGGCCGGGATTATTTATTTTGAAGGGGCTAGAATTTAGAATAACGCTTCCAAAATCCAGGTTTCATCTTCTCTCTAATCATCCACCAGAACCCAATCGCCCTTATCCAAAAGCGGAATGGCCTGTTTGTACTTCATGGTCTTGTTCTCACCGCTCATTACGTGCTTTATGGTAACCTTGTCGTTGCGGTTTATCTTTGGCCGCTCCCGTACGATGGTCTCGGTAACCTGTTGCTGGCGTGGTTGGGTGTTTCCGGCAGCACGCGATTGGGCAGCCCGTTCATCCATATTCGGGATTTCCTCTTTTTGTTCGCTGAGTTTTTCCTTTTGGCGGGTTTCGCGCGCTTCTTGAATCTGTTCCTGGTTCTCTTGTGGCAATTCGCCCTTGAAGAGGAAGGAAATCACATCCTTGTTCACCTTTTCAATCATTGCCTTGAACAATTCAAAAGCCTCAAACTTATAGATAAGAAGTGGATCCTTCTGTTCGTGAACGGCCAACTGCACCGACTGCTTCAGCTCATCCATCTTGCGAAGGTGGGTTTTCCAAGAATCGTCGATAATGGCAAGGGTAATGTTTTTTTCAAAATCGTGAACCAATTGCTTGCCATGTGTTTCATACGCTTTTTCCAGATCGGTAGCGACGTTTAGGGTCTTAACCCCATCGGTAAAGGGCACGAGAATGCGTTTGTATTTGTCCTTTTGGGTTTCATAAACCTGCTTAATTACTGGGAAGGCTATTTCGGCATTGCGCTCCATTTTTTCATGGTAGTACTTATAGGCCGCCTTGTACACCTTTCCGGCAATCTCGCGGGAGTCCATTTTCTCAAATTCCTGTTCGGAAATAGGCGAGCTCATGGAGAAATAGCGGATGAGTTCAAACTCAAAATTCTTAAAGTCCTGGGCCAGTTTGTTGCTTTCGGCAATTACCTCGGCGGTATCGTAAATCATGTTGGCAATGTCTACGCGCAACCTGTCGCCAAAGAGGGCGTGATAGCGGCGTTTGTACACCACTTCGCGCTGGGCGTTCATAACATCGTCGTATTCCAGCAGTCGTTTTCTTATGCCAAAGTTGTTTTCCTCTACCTTCTTTTGGGCCCGTTCAATGGATTTGGAAATCATGGAATGCTGTATAACCTCTCCTTCCTGGAGGCCCATCCTATCCATCATTTTGGCAATGCGCTCACTTCCGAAGAGACGCATTAGGTTATCTTCCAAAGAGACATAAAACTGTGAGCTTCCCGGATCTCCCTGACGGCCGCTACGTCCGCGCAACTGCCTGTCCACACGACGGCTGTCATGGCGTTCGGTACCCACAATGGCCAAACCGCCGGCCTCCTTCACCTCCTTGCTCAATTTGATATCCGTTCCACGACCGGCCATGTTGGTCGCTATGGTAACAACTCCACTTTTTCCGGCTTCGGCCACAATATCGGCTTCCTTTTTATGCAGTTTTGCGTTCAACACGTTATGGGGAATGTTTCGAATGCTCAACATTCGGCTGAGCAATTCCGATATTTCCACCGAGGTGGTACCAATGAGCACCGGTCTTCCTGCTTGCGACAGGGCAACTACTTCCTCGATAATGGCATTGTATTTTTCACGCTTGGTCTTGTAGATTTTGTCTTCGCGGTCAAATCGGGCGATGGGGCGGTTGGTAGGGATTTCCATCACATCCAGTTTGTAGATTTCCCAAAGTTCCCCCGCTTCGGTAATGGCCGTTCCCGTCATCCCCGCCAGTTTTCGGTACATCCTGAAATAGTTTTGCAGGGTAATGGTGGCAAAGGTTTGGGTCACTGCCTCTACCTTGACGTTTTCCTTCGCTTCAATGGCTTGGTGAAGTCCGTCGCTATACCGACGCCCGTCCATGATCCGTCCGGTTTGCTCATCGACGATCATCACCTTGTTGTCCATCACCACATACTGGTCGTCCTTCTCAAAAAGAGTATAGGCCTTTAGCAATTGGTTCATGGTGTGGATACGCTCGCTTTTTACGGAAAAGTCTCGAAAAAGCTCCTCTTTTTCGGCCGCTTCTTCCTCAACGGGAAGTCCCTTTTTTTCTATCTCGGCTATGGCCGTACCTATCTCTGGCATTACGAAGAAATCGGGATCGCCTTTTCCGGAGAGGAAATCCACCCCTTTATCGGTAAGTTCTATCTGGTTGTTTTTTTCGTCGATTACAAAGTACAATTCCGCATCTACTTTGGGCATTTCGCGGTTATTGTCGCTCATGTAATGGTTTTCGGTCTTCTGGAGAATTTGCTTTACCCCCTCTTCGGAAAGGAATTTGATCAATGCCTTGTTCTTCGGCAACCCTCTGTATACCCGCAGCAACTGGAAACCACCTTCCTTAAGGTCGCCTTCCTTGATCAGCCGTTTGGCTTCGGCCAGCACTCCGGTAAGGTATTTTTTCTGCACTTCCACAATGTCGCTGATCTTGGGCTTAAGCTCGTTAAATTCGTGGCGATCGCCCTCGGGAACAGGACCGGAAATAATAAGCGGGGTACGCGCGTCGTCAATCAATACCGAATCCACCTCATCGACAATGGCATAGTGGTGGGGCCGCTGAACGAGGTCTTCCGGGCTGTGGGCCATGTTGTCGCGCAGGTAATCAAATCCAAATTCGTTGTTGGTTCCGTAGGTAATATCGGAAAGATAGGCCTTGCGCCTTGCCGCGGAATTGGGCCGGTGCTTGTCTATACAATCTACCGTCATTCCATGAAACTCAAATAGTGGCGCCATCCATGCGCTGTCCCGCTTTGCCAAATAGTCGTTCACCGTTACCAGGTGAACCCCATTGCCGGCAAGAGCATTCAGGTACATGGGCAGGGTGGCCACCAAGGTCTTACCTTCCCCTGTCTGCATCTCGGCAACCTTGCCTTCATGAAGGGCAACCCCGCCAATAAGCTGCACATCGTAGTGCACCATATCCCAAGTGATCGGTTTTCCGGCGGCATCCCATGAATTGCTCCAAATGGCCTTGTCGTCTTCCAGGGTAACGTAATCCTTTTCTGCGGAAATCTCCCTGTCAAAAGGGGTTGCCGTAACAACCAATGTTTCGTTGTCCTTAAAGCGTTTTGCCGTTTCTTTCATCACGGCGAAAGCCTCGGGAAGAATGGCATCCAGTGTGGCCTTTTCTATTTCGTAGCGATCGTCCTTTAGTTTGTCTATCTGGTTGTAGTACTCTTCTTTTTTGTTGATGTCCTCTTCCTCTTCCGACTGTTTCTCCAGATCGTCTATTTGTTTTTGCACCTCTGCCTGGGCCTCCTTTATCTGCTGTCTAAAGGCATCCGATTTGGCCCGGAGTTCGTCGTGGGAAAGTTTTTCCAGCGCGGCTTCGTGTTTTTTGACCTCATCTACCAAAGGCTGGATCTTTCCGATGTCCTTTTTGGATTTATCGCCAACAAAAACTTTTAATACATTGTCTAATATTCCCATGATGTGTTCATTTATGTTTCAAGTGTTGCGACAACACTGTTTTTTCTGATATGTGATGCAAAGTTACAACTTCGATTATAAAATCACCGCGGCTTCCAGGAGGTGAATTTGCATCCACTCCCAAAAAACCTTAAAAAAGAAAAAAAGCCTCCCGAAGAGACTTTTTGTTTATTTTGAAAAATTCACCCCGACCAAGGCGATTAATATTCGTCCTCGTTCCAGAGATAATCATCGTCTGTAGGATAATCTGCCCAAATTTCTTCAATGGAATCATACGAGTCGCCCTCGTCTTCAATGGCTTGAAGGTTTTCCACTACTTCCAAAGGTGCGCCAGTCCTGATAGCATAATCAATCAATTCATCTTTTGTGGCAGGCCAAGGGGCATCGCTTAAATAAGATGCCAGTTCTAATGTCCAGTACATAGCGAATAAGGTTTTAATTTTCTGCAAAAATAATTTTTTAGTTCAAAAAGTCAAGTAAAATTTCAATTATTTCCGCTTTATTTAAAAGAACGTTTTCAATAGCCTGTTTGTCAGCGGATTGCAATATAAAATAATTGCGGAAAATCATCCGTTTTTAACAGATATTGGCCAAATTTTCAAAATCAATGTCGGAAAGACCTGATTTAGAGACCAAAATCTATGGGTTATTCCAATTTCTCCGGAATCCACTGCAGTTCCTCGACACCCATCTCGTTTGACAACTTTCGTGCCAGCACGAACAAATAATCGGAAAGACGGTTAAGGTATTTTATCACCAAAGAGTCAACTGGTTCATTTTCATGCAGCAAGGTAGCCCTGCGTTCCGCGCGGCGACATACGGTACGGGCAATGTGACAATATGACACGGCATTGTTGCCCCCCGGCAGGACAAAGTGGGTAAGGGGCGGCAGGGTTTCGTTCATAGCGTCCATCTCGTGCTCCAAGAGGGAAATATGGGCCTCGTTTACCTTTTCTATTTTAAGCCTGTCCTTACCCGTCTTTAACACCGCCTTTTTCGGATCGGTGGCAAGGGTGGAGCCAATAGTGAATAATTTATTCTGAATCTGCACCAAAATATCCTTACTGTGCCCGTCGATGTCTTGGCTGCGCAACAGGCCAATGGTGGCATTTAGCTCGTCTACCGTACCATAGCTTTCAATGCGCATGTGGTGTTTGGCAACGCGAGTGCCCCCAAATAGGGAAGTAGTGCCTGCATCACCGGTTTTGGTGTATATTTTCATGGTTTCGTCTTGTTTTTGCGATTGGAATTTAAATTCAAATTTACGAATAATAACGGGAGTTTTCCCCTGATCGGAGAATGCAGGGGTGTCTTTGGAAAGAAATCTACGCCCGGTCTTCTTTATCTCGCTCCTTTTTCCGCTCGTAATATCCACTGCGGAAATTCCGGTTTCGGCGCTGACGGTTGCGCACCGAGTTGCTCTTGTTCCAAAAATAGAGAATGGCAAGTAACAGGATTCCCCCAATTATTAAAACGATGGGATTTGAAAAATCGAGATTCATGGCTCAAAGATAAAAATTGATTAAGGAAGTGTGAAATTATTTTGGAGAATAGGAAAGGCATCTGAGACCATTTCCGCAACTGATAGTCTTGAAAAGAAGGAGCTGTGATCGTAAGGAATGCACCATCACCCCAGCTGATCGGGAAGAGGGGGCTATGGCGCCACCATTCAAATCCCTCTCAAAGGAATTTCCTAAGCACAATAGCCCCAGGACCAGACAGAAAACGGCACGAAAATAACTGATTCCATGCGCTACTCCTTTACATACGCTCAACAACAGTCTCTGATCGTCTCACCTATTGATCCCATTTTAGCATCCTCAATACAATTTTTCCCGTTTCCGAGTATTTGAGAATGTTTATATGGTAAAGACGTTTGAAAAATCTATTTTTGCCGTTTCGAAAAAAATTTTGATATTGCCGTTGAGAAACAATTTTTAAACGTAAAGAGATATGAACCAATAATACATCAACCGCACATTGTTCGGCTGCCCCACGGCCGAGGATGAGCTGCTCCAACCGAATCAACTTAACCTACAAACGCTAATTCTATGTACTTACCACGCAGAAACAATTTTGTTCTCGCTATTTTCCTGTTTTTAGGAATCCACGCCTTTTCACAATCGGATAAATACAACCGCTGGTCGGCCGAGCTGTCTACCGGTGTCCACGTGCCCCTGGCGCCCAACGACAATATTTCCCGAAAAAAATACATCGCCTTTAAACAATTTCAACTCGCCGGACGCTATATGTTTGACGAGAAATTTGGCGTAAAGGGACACTTCGCCTATAACCGATTTGAAAACCCCGACAATACCGATATGGGATTGGGAATGACCCGCCTGGGCCTCGAAGGCGTTGCCAATGTGGGGAAACTGCTCAATGTGAACTACCACATCCGCGAATATGTGGGACTCCTATTCCACGCCGGGGTAGGGGTGACCTTTGCCAAACCCTCTTCGGTCAATGGCATCGACCATATGGGAAATCTGATGCTGGGGTTTACCGGACAGATAAAGCTGAGCGAACGCTTTGCCCTCCTGGGCGATATGACCTATATAAACAATCTAAAGCAACACTACGCCTATAATGGGGAAGTACTTAGCCCCAACCTCGACACAAAACCCGGAGGTTTTGTCAATGTGAGCATTGGCATAATATACAACTTTGGAGAGGAAAAATATCACGCCGATTGGTATTGAAAGAATGCATTACAATCTGGGATTGGGCTCGGCAAGTTGGAATCGATTTCGAAACTGAAACCGAAGTTGAAAAGTTGAAAAGACAGTTCAAAAACGAGACCCTGCCTGGGCCGGACAGAATCCAAAAGGATGCCATCGGAATAACCGAATATGACTTCCAAATTAAGCTGACAATAGATAAACTCGTCCGTTTCCCGGCTATGCCTCTAAACGGAGAAGGGTGTTTCGTGAACCCTCTCGCCTCCTGGATTTTTGTGATTAAACATGATGTACTAACGATGACATCTGACCAAAAAAGCGATTACCACCCGCCAATCTGCAATCCGCATAGGAGTGACAGGATTGGGAAATGCAGGTTTGCCCCTTGCCCATACAAAGGAGGAAAACAAGAATAAAAATACGCCATGCCGTGGTAGGAACGGCCGACGACGTTTCCAACTTTGTAAAACACCGGAAGGAGGAAGTGGCCAAAGCGGTTAAGGACAAGATGTAACCTATCGATTGACAGTTCCCGAGGTAAACTCGGGACAGATGGTCGGTTGGTTTGTTGCACGTTGCAGGTTACAGGTTTGTCTCTGTTGTCTCTTTTGAGTATTCGATATTCGTTATTCGGTTGCAGGTGGGTTGTCAATGCCAGGAATTTATGACTGCGACATTAGTGTCCTTCCTGGAGGAAGTTTCAACGATCTTCCAGATCTTGATATTCCCGATATTTGTACAGGTTGCTAGTGGATAGACAAAGACCCTCTTTTTGGGGTTCACAATAATTCACTCTTTAGACAGTGCGATCCGCGAAAGTTGGTCGCACTGTTTACATTAAATGCCACTCCCTATCCCCGTTATTAAATATGCGGTTGGAACAAATCCTTGAAGTATTGTGCGGGTAGTCACCTAAGTAACTTTAAAATGAGCCATCCCAATCTTTGAAAAAGTCACCTGCATTTGCGGAAAACTTTAAATTTCGGAGCCAAATGTATTTCTTTACATAGGGTAGAGGTAAAAAAAATTTAACACAAAATTAACTAAAGGTTCTTTGCCCTCAAATTTTACATCTTATCGATATTATGCGAAGTTAAACCCTTAAAATAGCCTTTGTCAGGGGGAAAAACCCTTCTTTGGAATAGGCAAAATGCCCTATTTCATTGTCACACAATGCTCCGCCCTTGTTTGGTATTGTTATTTTTTGCACCTTTGACATCACAAAACAATGATGGCTTCGCATTTGAAATGCAACATCCCCTTTAGCTGTCACTTTAACAAACCTTTTCCCCTTAGTGACTTTTGATCGGTCTTTGCAAAGATTGATAAAAAGCAAACTTTAGCCCCACATCGAAAAAAGCGTTGTTTAAACCTTTTTTCAATCTCTCCCTAATTCTATATATGTCCTTTTTTTAACTGGGCATCAGGTATTTAAATGTTTTAAATGCCGCTGAAACAAGAATATTTTTTAACCAAATATTAATCTTTAAAACTATTAAATTATGAAAAAAGTGATTTTAGGCGCAGCAGCGCTAATGATCGGAAGTTTTGCCTTTGCGCAATACACTCCTTCGTCGCCAACACAGGCAGTGCAGATCTCAAACCAATCAGTAAATACAGGTGCCAACACCGGTGAGTCCGTACAAAATGGAAACGACCAGAAGGTTCGGGTAAGACAAGTGGGAACCAGTAACTCCGCAGCCACTTATCAAGATGATGGTACGGGCACGGGCGGAAACTTGGCATCCATCAGTCAAAACGGTGCTGTAGGCCCAACAAGTGGGGACAGTAATTTGGCCGAAACCCATCAAAGAGGATCGGTTAACCAATCGACTGCTAATCAACAGGGAGATGGCAACAGTGCTTTGACCAACCAAGGTTTGAACAATACGGCCAGTTCCGGTAACAAAGCCCATATCCAACAAGGAAATAACCTTCAAGCTGAGGATAACTGGGCTGAAGTTAACCAAGATGGTGATGATAACCAAGCGCGTACGCTTCAGAGATGGGATAATAATGAGGCCTTGACTACCCAAATGGGGGATAGGAACAAGGCAGATATCCATCAAGCAGCTGAACCAGACAGCTCTGAAGGTCATGCCGCTGAGGTTAACCAGCAAGGAGATGACAACCAGGCTTTGTTGTATCAGCACGGAAATGGGGCTAGAAATATGGCCACTACCATCCAGATAGGTAATAATAATGCTTCCTTTCAAGTTCAGAAAGCTACCGGCACCTCAGGAGATGGTAACAATGCTCTTGTGGATCAGGGGCAGGGTGTTAATACTACCACTATTGCAAATGATTTATACTACAACGGCTTGTTGAATGTGGACGTTATAAATAATGGCAGCTTTAATGCTGGCTCTGACAATGCAATTGCCGTCCAAAATCAGACTGGTACAAACAACATTGCGCAGGCAAGTCAGTTTAATAGTGGCAATGAAGCTACTCAAATTCAGGAAGGCGATGCCAACCGCGCATTGATTGGCCAAAACGCTTATGGAAATGCCAATGGAGAAAGTAATAGAGCTCGTCAAGAGCAAGACGGCGATGATAATGATGCCGCTATTGGTCAAAATGGTTCTAGACATGTAGCCTTCCAAATGCAGGCTGGTAACGACAATACCGCCATGTCCACCCAAAGAGGGGAGCACAATATCGCCAATATCAACCAGTGGGGCAACCAAAACTGGGCTACTACCGCACAAAGAGGAGAGTGCAACGTAGCGTATGTAAACCAGTATGACGGTCAAAGCTATGCAGTGCAGCAAAACCTGGCCGATGGTATGTCTAATGGTGGTAACCAAGCTGATATTCTTCAGCAAGGACCAGGCGGAACTCAAACCGGCAGTTATTTGGATCCAACTAATTGTGATATTCCAGATGCATCACCTGGAATGTTTACGGATATTACAGACTTGACAATCGGTGATCTTTGCCCAGGTTGTGGCATCTAATTGTCAAAATTGTCTGATAATTATATTTTTAAAAAAAGGAGGGCATTTTGCCCTCCTTTTACAATAGATTTGATATATTTATTGTGATGGACAGAAAGGGTAAAATTTTGAGTATATGCGAATGATTCACAATGCTTTAAATTGCAGTCTTCGCCTTAAAAATTGCTCTCGAAAGAAAAGAGGAACTTAATAATACCAAGATGAGAAAAAATCTAAAAAATGTAGTAGGAGCTGTTTTGATAGCCTTTTTGGCAGGCCCCATGGCCATGGCCCAAACCTATACACCGGAAAAAGAAAACAGCGCAGATGGTACGGAAGTGGTGCTCCAAGGGCAAAACGTAAATCCCGAACTGTTGGCGAATATGGGAATCTTTGCAGGAACTAATCCCAGAAATGCGACCATCGAAGGGAATACCGTTTCCCTCAAACAAATTGGCGATTATAATATCGCAAGCATCCGCACGGTGACCAACGCCAGTGAGATCAATGTGGAGCAGAACGGAAACTCCAACAGTACCCAATTGGACTACACCGCCAATACTGCCGTTGCCGATATCGTGCAAAACGGAGATTACAACAGCGTGCAGGACGTGGTCAACAGTCCCGACCTTGACATATCCATCGATCTCGTGCAAGAGGGAAATGATTTGAAGTTTCGGCGCGAAGGAGCAAACGAATTGACAAAATCGATAAAATTCAGGCAATCGGAGGCTTCGCCCACCTTGATCATAAGAAGCTTGAATTGATAATAAGGGCCATCGAGCCGCTTAAAACCAAACCATTGAGATATTTCCTTTTTGTATTTATTTTGCTTTTTGCCGCAGGGGCACAGGCTCAATTTTACAACAAGGAATTTGTTGCAAAAATATATGTGGACCGCAACAGTGAATTTTTTACTTTCACCGCCACAGCCGAAAACTTGACCCCGGCCGATGTGAGTTTAAGATATGAATTCACTCTTTACAAAGCAGACGAAAACAACAACATTACCAAAAACACAAGTGGCGATCGATTTTTTTTAAAGGGAAATGAAAAATTGGTTCTCGCCAACGGGACGGTAAATTACAACGAGCAAGGCAAGCTCACCATTTTGCTGGTGTTATACGATCTGGATGACAAACCGGTAGGGCAGGACCGAATAGAGTTGACAAATGAAAACGGATATCAGGAATTGGTCGATCCCCACAACGAGGAAATGCCCCTTAACCAAGACCAAGCAGCACCTCAGGATGGATTTGTCCTGGATGGCTTGGTGGTGGAAAACACCTTGACCAAGGCAGGACGCGATTTTTATAAGTACTTTTACGCCGAATACTACAATAGACAGGTGAAAACGAAAAAAAATATTATCATTGAGGAAGTGCCCGGAAGGTTTCGCAATACACGGATTTCCGTAAAGATAGACGACCAGCTTTTGTGGCAGTTTTTTGCACAGCCCAAAAAGTCATTTCTGCAGAAAATGGCCTCCACTGCCCTAGACCGCTGTATAGCATATCTTCAGCAATTGCAACAGCAAAAAAACACCCTAACCCACTATTGATATGAAAACAAAACTACTTCTTCCGCTTATAATGCTCCTTTTTTTTGGAGCTGCAAGCTACGCCCAGCAATTTTCGTATAAGCCCACAAACCCGGCATTTGGTGGCGATACCTTTAACTATCAATGGATGTTGAGTTCTGCCACTGCGCAAAACAAACTAACCGCCCCAGCAAACCAACGCACCCAAGAGTCAGAACTTAAAAAGTTTGGTGATAACATCAATCGGCAACTGTTGAGCCAAATCTCGCGTGTCTTGCTCCAGCAACAACTGGGGGGGCTTGGCAATTTCACCCAAGAGGGTACTTTTACCTACGGAACCCTTAATCTCGAAATTTTCCAAAGCGATGAAGGACTCGTCATCAATATCCTCGACACCACCACTGGGGAAGAGACCCAGGTTATTGTCCCAAATTAAAATAGATACATGAGAATATTTACGAAAGCATTTTCAGTGGTTGGTGCCTTACTTATGTCGTCATGTGCGGCGTATTTTAACCAACCAATGTACCAAGCCCCTGCGCGAACAGGGGAATTTACCAAATCAACACAGATTTTATTAGACCTTCCACCGGCTGCCCAGCCCGTGGAAGTTGCCGTTTATAATTTCAGCGACCAGACAGGGCAGTACAAGGCGGTGGAAACCGGAAGTACCTTTAGTACCGCCGTTTCGCAAGGAGGAACAACCATGTTGATCAAAGCTCTGGAAGATTCCGGTTGGTTTATTCCTATTGAGCGTGAAAATTTGAGCAATCTTTCCACCGAACGAAATATTATTCGAAATACCAAGCAGGAATACATCAAAAACCTCAATCCCAATGAGCCCCCATTGCCTCCTTTGTTGTATGCGGGTCTAATTCTGGAAGGGGGAGTGGTTTCCTATGACACCAACATAATTACCGGAGGTGCAGGCGCCCGTTATTTTGGGGTGGGCGGTTCGGCAAAATATCGCGAGGACCGTATAACGGTTTATCTCAGAGCGGTCTCTACCAGCAATGGCGAAATACTCAAAACGGTTTATGTTTCCAAGACCATATTGTCGCAGGCCATAGATGCCAGTTTTTTCCGCTTTGTGAAATTCCAGCGGCTTTTGGAAGCGGAAACAGGGGTTACCCAAAACGAGCCGGTGCAAATGGCGATGAAAGATGCCATTGAAAAAGCCGTCCACGACTTGATTATTGAAGGTATCGCCAAAAGGTTTTGGAGCTCTCAAGGCGGAAAAGAGGTAAATGACCAATTGGTGGCCAACTATTTTGCGGAAAAGGAACGGGACGAGAGCACGCTTTTGCTGGACAGGATTCAGGTGAATCGCGAGGAACAGAACACCTTGGGCATATCCGGTGGGGGAAATTTGCCCGACGACGATTACACCCAACAAAATCTTGGCTTTTTGGCCCGAATGGAATATTACAGACGGCTCAATAGATATATGAGTATAGGTGCGGCCGGTTCTGTGTTTAGAATCGATAACGGTGCCCAGTTCTCCAATATCTTTTCCGGCATAGATGTCAACGCCCAGTTTGCCCTATTGCCCAATGATAAATTATCGCCCTATGTCTATGCAGGGCCGGGAATTGTCATGGACGTGCAAGGATCCGATCTCAGTTTCGGAAAAAGTTTCTTCAAGGTTCAATATGGTTTGGGGCTACAGTATTACATTTCAAAAAGAGTAGGCCTTAAATTGTTCGGAGAGCACAATTTGGTGTTCAGCGATGAGTTGGACGCTATTGAACACGGCAAGCGCGACGATTTCTATTATAATATTGGTTTGGGAATAAATTATTTTTTCAAGCTGTAATTTTTTCAACATTTAAATAACCGAAAATGAAAAGATATATAACCCTTATTTGTGCTGTGTGTTTTCTTCTTCTTTATAGCTGTAGTGAAGATACCATAGACGTGGTGTTAACGGGAACCCTTACGGGAAAGGTTACCGCAAAGGCTACCGGAGCCCCGCTCAAAAATGTTAAGATTACGACCAAGCCTGCATTTACTACCGTGTTTACCGACAGCCTGGGGAAGTTTACCATCAAAAATATTCCCGTTGAAGATTATGCCGTGCAGGCAGAATTGGAAGGATATACCACCGCTTTTCAGGCTGTTTCTATTTATGACAATATCACATCCACCGTTGCCATAGAAATGTCTATTGCCAATACCAAAAACCTGGCCCCTTCGGCGCCAGAACTTGTTTCCCCCGAGGACGGCGCGGTGGAACAACCCTTGGAAGTTACTTTTATATGGGATGCTTCAGACCCCGATGGGGATGAGCTCACCTACACCTTGGACCTCCGCAACGGCACCACCGATGAAAGACAGAGTTTTGAAGTAGTGAGGGATACATTTTATACCGTTTCCGATTTGCAACTGGCAACCCGATATTTTTGGCAGGTTACGGCCAATGACGGCACCAATGATCCGGTGAGCTCTGGAATCAGCGAATTTACCACCCTTACTCTTCCCGACAACCCCTTTCTTTTCGTGAAGGAAAAAAATGGGAATTTGGTAATATTTTCGGGGGCAGAAGAACCTTTTGTCAACAATCAACAGCAACCCGATTACAACGTATTGCAGCTTACCCTGGATAACGTGAGTAGCTTTAGGCCCCGAAAAAGCAATGTTCTAAAGCGGATTGCCTATTTGCGCAATTCAGGGGGGAACGCCCAGATTTACACCATGAAGTTTGACGGAACAGACGTGCGCCAAGTGACGACCAACAGACCGGTAGCCGGGTTTCGGATTGACCATCTGGACTTCACCTGGGCCCAAAACGACAGTAAGATATATTATCCGCATTTTGACAAATTGTATTCGGTAAATTATGACGGAACGGGTACGCAAATGATTTACCAAACCACCGACGGCAGTTTTATCTCGGAAGTGGCAGTGCCTTCTTTTGACAATGATTTGGTACTGTTAAAAACCAACAGTTCCAATGGATATAACGCTCGCGTATTTACCGCGCGCCTTTCCACCGGAATGGAGGAAACGGTTATTTTTGAAAACCAACCCGGCGCTGTAGGTGGAATCGACATCACCGCCAATGCCGATAAGGTGCTCTACACTTGGGATAAGTCCGGTTCCGAAAATCCTGTTTATCAAATTTTTGACAGCAGGATTTTTATCTATACCATTCCTACTTCAGACTTGGTGGAATTGGATACCGATGTCGTAGCGGGTGAAAACGAACTCGATGCCCGCTTTTCGCCATCTGAGGGAGGTGTTATTTTCACGAGGGTAAAGAGCAATTTTGGTGCGGTGCCAAACATTTACTCCTTTACTTTCGATACTTCCCAAGATGATCAATTGTTGTTTACCAACGCATTTATGCCCGATTGGGAATAAAAATTCTTACTTTACTTTCACTGAAAAAAGCCCTTATTGTGGGCTTTTTTTTTAATCCGTACTTTTGCGGAAATTCATATTGTGCTATGGGCAATGAAATTTCAAAACGGTACGCCTTAAGAGGCGTCTCCGCAGGCAAGGAAGATGTACACAACGCGATAAAAAATGTGGACAAGGGCTTATTTCCCAAGGCATTTTGCAAGATTGTGCCAGATTATCTCACCGGCGATTCAGAATATTGCCTTATCATGCACGCCGACGGTGCCGGTACCAAATCATCGTTGGCATATACTTATTGGAAGGAGACCGGCGATCTTTCCGTGTGGAAGGGTATTGCCCAGGATGCCTTGATAATGAATATAGACGACCTGCTGTGTGTGGGGGCGGTAGACAACATTTTATTGTCCTCCACCATCGGCAGAAATAAAAATGTAATTCCCGGAGCGGTCATTTCTGAAATAATCAACGGCACCGAGGCACTTATAGCCGAACTGGCAAAGTATGATGTGAATATCTTTTCTACCGGTGGCGAAACTGCCGATGTTGGCGACCTGGTGAGAACCATTATCGTAGATTCCACCGTTACCGCCCGAATGAAAAGGGAAGACGTAATTGACAATGCCAATATTCGTCCAGGCGATGTAATTGTGGGATTGTCTTCCAGTGGCCAAGCCACCTATGAAAGTCAATACAATGGAGGGATGGGAAGTAACGGACTTACCTCGGCCCGTCATGATGTTTTCCACAAATATTTGGCAGAGGCCTATCCGGAAAGTTTTGATCCCGCAGTTCCGGGAGATTTGATTTATTCCGGATCAAAAAAACTTCAGGATGCAATAGAGCATTCCCCACTTGATGCGGGAAAGCTTGTTCTTTCCCCCACCCGCACCTATGCCCCCATCATTAAAAAGATTCTTTCCGAAATTCCCCGAACCCAAATCCATGGGATGGTGCATTGCAGTGGAGGAGCCCAAACCAAAATTCTTCATTTTGTGGAGAATCTTCATATTGTAAAAGACAATCTGTTTCCCCTGCCGCCATTGTTCAGATTGATCCAGGAGGAAAGCGGTACGGGGTGGAAGGAAATGTATCAGGTTTTCAACATGGGCCATCGCATGGAGCTGTATGTTTCCCCCGAAATTGCCGATCACTTGATCTCTATTTCGCAATCGTTCCATGTCAACGCGCAAATAGTGGGTCGCGTAGAGGCGGCCCCCACCAAAAAACTCACTATAAAATCTCCTTATGGTGAATTTATTTATTGAAGTAACCAATCCTTCCACCAGAGGCATAGAAAAACCGTAAATTTGCATTCTTATAAATTTATATGATAGATAAACTGCACATAATAAAACAACGATTTGACGAGGTAAGCGATCTTATTATCCAGCCCGATGTGATAAGCGATCAAAAGCGCTATATAGAGCTGAACAAGGAATATAAGGATTTGAGAATTCTGATGGACAAACGCTCGGAATTTTTGGAACTATCAAACAATATTAAGGAGGCCGAGGAAATAATCGCCGATGGCAGTGATGCGGAAATGGTGGAAATGGCGCAATTGCAGTTGGAAGAGGCCAACGAGCGTTTGCCACAACTGGAAGAAGAGATTAAATTTTTGCTCGTTCCAAAGGATCCTGAAGATTCCAAGAATGCGGTGATGGAGATCAGAGCGGGAACCGGTGGGGACGAGGCCAGTATTTTTGCCGGCGACCTCTTCAGAATGTACACAAAATACTGTGAGAACAAAGGCTGGAAAACCAATGTTATCGATTTTAATGAAGGCACTAGCGGTGGCTTTAAAGAAGTACAGCTTGAAATTGAGGGGGAGGATGTTTATGGCACCTTAAAGTTTGAAGCAGGAGTACACCGCGTTCAAAGGGTGCCCCAAACGGAAACCCAGGGCAGGGTGCATACCAGCGCGGCCACCGTTATGGTTTTTCCCGAGGCCGAAGAATTTGACATCGAGATAAACCCAAAAGATGTGCGCATTGATTTTTTCTGCTCCTCCGGGCCGGGAGGGCAGTCGGTAAACACCACTTATTCTGCCGTTAGATTGACCCACGTGCCCACGGGAATCGTCGCCCAGTGCCAAGACCAGAAATCGCAGCATAAAAACAAGGAGAAGGCCTTTCGGGTTCTGCGTTCCAGACTTTACGACATGGAACTGGCAAAAAAACAGGCGGAGGACGCTGCCAAAAGAGGTTCTATGGTTACCAGTGGCGATAGAAGTGCCAAAATCCGCACCTACAATTATCCCCAAGGCCGGGTAACCGACCACCGCATCAACCTTACCCTGTACAACCTGGGAAACATCATGAATGGCGATATCCAGGAAATTATAGACGAGCTGCAATTGGTGAGCAATACAGAAAAATTAAAGGAATCGGGAGAGACATTTTAAATCTTTCCCCTAAACCGAACGCAGTATGACCATCGGGAATTTAATTTCAGAGATAGAAAAAAAACAATCTTTTCTTTGTATTGGTTTGGATGTGGACCTTGAGAAGATTCCTCCCTTTCTTCTACAGACAGACGACCCTATATTTGAATTCAACAAAGCCATTATCGATGCTACCCATAACTATGCCGTAGCCTATAAACCAAATTTGGCGTTTTATGAAGCTTACGGTCTCCAGGGATGGCAATCGCTGGAAAAAACCATCGATTATCTCAATGCGCATTATCCTGAACTTTATACCATAGCCGATGCCAAGCGCGGCGACATTGGCAATACTTCGGCCATGTATGCCAGGACTTTTTTCGAGGTTCTCAACTTTGATGCGGTAACCGTGGCACCCTATATGGGCAGAGATTCTATTGAGCCTTTTTTAACGTTCGAAAACAAGCATACCATCCTCCTGGCCCTTACCTCAAACGAGGGTGCCCTCGATTTCCAGACGCTCCAGGTCAATGGGGAAGAGCTGTATAAACAGGTAATCCGGAAATCGAAAAAATGGAAAAACAGCGATAGGCTTATGTATGTGGTGGGCGCGACCAAGGCAGAATACCTGGCCGAAATAAGAAAATTGCTTCCCCACTCTTTTTTGCTGGTTCCCGGAGTTGGCGCCCAGGGTGGGAACTTGCAGGAAGTCTGTAAATACGGATTGTCCGAAGATGTCGGGTTATTGGTGAATTCCTCCCGCGGAATTATCTATGCTTCGCAAGACGAGGATTTTGCCCACGCGGCAGGTTTGAAGGCCAAAGCCTTGCAAAAGGAAATGCAAACGATACTGAATGATCGTTAGGGATCAACTACACCGGGCCGTTCATTTATCTCTTCCTCCAAAAAGGATTGTTTCTCTAGTGCCTTCCCAAACAGAGCTCTTGGTCGATTTGGGGTTGCGGGAAAATCTTGTGGGAATTACCAAATTTTGTGTCCATCCCAAAAACCTGCGCGAGGAAATCTCCGTGGTAGGTGGCACCAAGGATGTCTACTTTGATAAAATAGAAGCGTTGAATCCCGATTTCATTTTGTGCAATAAGGAAGAAAATACCCCCGAGATGGTGCGCCGATTGGAGGAAATCGCACCGGTTTGGGTTAGCGATATTTTTACGGTGACAGACTGTTTGGTTCTCATTTACCATTTAGGTGAAATTTTTGACGTGGAAACCCGTGCCGAAACCCTGTGCGATGCCATCAAAGCGGCGAGGGAAGATTTTCTCGGTTTTATAAAAGACAGACCGAGTAAAAGAGTGCTTTATCTTATTTGGAAAAATCCGTATATGGCGGCTGGTAGAAATACCTTTATCAACCATCTTTTGCAACTCAATAAGTTTGAAAACGTAATATTGGAGGAAGATTCACGGTATCCCGAGGTGCCATTGCAATTGTTTCAACGGGCCCAAATACTATTGTTTTCCACCGAGCCATTTCCCTTTAGGGAAAATGATATAGCGGAAGTTTCTGCAAAAGTAAATGTGGGGGGAAGAATAGTGGATGGGGAATATTTTAGTTGGTTTGGTTCCCGATTGATTGCTGCATTTGAATATTTCAAGACATTGCATCCCTCTTAGGAATGCCCTTGCTGCATGGAAAGATATTTGATTTCCTCGTAGATTTTGTCCGCCTCCCGGTGTACGGCCTCGCTTTCTTCGGGATTTTTCAGGGATTTCTTAAAAGATTTTTTCATCAGTGCCCGGTATCGATCCTTTAACCGTTCCAATCTCGATTTTTTTCTGAAGATATCCATTGGTCTATTATTTAAATTAGACAAAGATATTGGGCCTTTGCACAACAGGATATTAAAAATGCGTTAAGCTTTTCAAAATAAATGGATAAAAACCATGGATTGTTGCATAAAAATCAATCCTGAAGGGCAAAAACCCTCCGAAGAAGAGGAGTGGTGCGGGCGGCAAAGTTGTTTCGGATATCTTTTTCTTCCACGGCAATCATGGTAAAGACCCCATCCATGGCTTCTTTGGTAACATAATCCGTGAGATCCGGGTTTACCTTGGTTACAAAAGGCACGGCATTATATCGGGTGATAATGGTATTCCAAATTTGATCTGCCCCCACTTTTGAAAACGAATTTTTGATCACCGGATTAAATTTGTTATAGAGAGCCTGGCTGGAACGGCTTTCCAAATATTGGGTCGCGGCATTGTCGGGCCCCATGAGTATGTTTTTGGCATCGGAAAAGGTAATACCCTTGACGGCATTGACAAAAATTGGGGTTGCCTCCTTTACGGCCTCCTCGGCAGCGCGGTTGAGCATTTTAATGCCTTCATCGGCAAGGCTCCCCAAGCCTATATCGCGCAAAGTTTGATCTACCCGCTGCAATTCCTCTGGCAGCATGATCTTGACGAGTTGATTCCCGTAAAATCCGTTTTCTCTGGTTAGTTTAGACACTTGCTTGTCTATTCCCGCATCCAAGGCTTCCCTCAATCCCATGGCTATGGTGTTTTGATCCATTCCACCCGATTGGTTGGGCAGAGTGTTTACGGCCTGTTGAAGTTCTGCGCAGGAGGTAAGGGTGAATATGGCGAGTAGGAGACTAAATTTTTTATACATGCTATTTTTTTATGAAGCTTCAAATATAAAGAAAAAAGTACGTGGATTGTGTTTAAGAGGGAAAGCCAAAAGCGGTTGGGACCTGGAAGTAGGGTATGGTCTAGAATTAATGGGGGATTTTTGCCTTGGGCGACAAATATATAGTGGACTGTAAATTTTGACTTTTGGGCAGGTTTACCAATAAAAAAAGCCCCCAATTGGGAGCTTTTTTAAAAGATGTGGTTAAATCTTATTTAAGGATTTTCACCGTTTTTGAATTGTTTCCAATTTTTACTTTTACCATATAGGTACCGGAAGACAAAGCAGAGGTATTGATTTTTGGAGAAATGGTTCCAGGCGCCACCTGAAGCACTACTTTTCCAAGAACGTCATATACGGTTACTTGGTCTACGGCCACTTTTGTACTAATGTTCAACACATCCTTAACTGGGTTTGGATAAACCGAGAAAACGTCTGGAGTAAAGTTTTCCATGCTCAATACGCCTTGTGCCAAAGTGATGTCATCTATGTACATTTCATTGTTGCTACTTGCAGAGTAGAAGTCGATACCGGCCAATTCCAAGAAAGTCTGTGTTCCAAATTCAAAAGGATAGCCGGTAAACTGTTCAGCGTCATTGATTTTAAGACCCCAGGTCTGAGCTGAAAGATCATAAAGACAAGTAACTTTAAACCATTCGTTTTCAGGATAAGCGAACAAAACGTCGAAAGTAGTACAGTCTATTTGACCTGTTACGCCACCTTCGCCACCCATGTTACCTCCGTTACCGGTAGCATCATCATAACAATTCAGATAAACGTTCCCTCCCATTAAAGCTTGGTTCCAAGGTTGTCCTTCTGGAGTCAATGCAGCTTGCATATTCCAATATCCAGATTTTCCGGATGGGATATAAGCATAAAACTGAACAGTGTACTCCCCACTTGTAGGAGCACCAGGAATTAAAAGAATTGGATCGACAATAGTGGAATTATCGATGTAAAGCGATTGGCTGCCGGAATTGGCTTGGGAATTAACCACGATGGGGTCTTCCGCAGTTCCTACGTCGCCGGACCATGTACGCCAATCGTCTGATTCCTCGGCAATATGATCACCCACGCTATACGATTCGAAATCATCAGTTAAATCAATTTGAGCTTGAGCGGCAAAGCTGAATGCGCTCAACGCTACCGCCATAAAGTAAATTTTTCTCATAATGTTAAAGTTTTATTAGTTTATAATTGATGATGCAAGATACAAATTCCTATCAAAATTGCAAGGAGTATTTCATTTTTTAAGGAAGCACCGAGTGCAATAAGCGGTAATATCATTAGGTTTTCCTTAAATTTGCATCTCGATAAAAAATATTGTTGCATGACACCAGTAAAGCCTTATACCCCAAAAAACCACGTAAGAATAGTAACCGCTGCTTCCTTGTTCGACGGGCACGACGCTGCCATCAACATCATGCGCCGGATAATTCAGTCTACAGGGGTGGAGGTAATCCATCTGGGCCATGATAGAAGTGTGGAGGAAGTGGTGAACACTGCCATACAAGAGGATGCCAATGCCATAGCCATGACCTCTTACCAAGGTGGCCACAACGAGTATTTTAAATATATGTATGATCTTTTAAGGGAGAAAGGCGCAGGGCATATTAAAATCTTTGGTGGGGGAGGGGGAGTAATCCTTCCTTCGGAAATTGAAGAACTGATGGCATACGGCATCACCCGAATCTATTCTCCCGACGACGGAAGGGAAATGGGGCTTCAAGGAATGATAAACGATTTGGTGGAGAAAAGTGATTTTCCCATAGGAAAGGAGCTCAATGGCGAATGGAAAAAACTGCCATCAAAAGAAACCGGAGCGATAGCCCGGGTAATTTCGGCAGCGGAAAACTTTCCCGAGGTGGCCCAACCGGTATTGGAAAAAATCCACAAGGAAAACGAAGACAAAAATATTCCCGTGCTGGGAATTACGGGAACGGGCGGAGCGGGAAAATCTTCCCTTGTCGATGAGCTGGTACGGCGGTTTCTTATTGATTTCCCCGAAAAAAATATTGGGGTAATTTCGGTGGATCCCTCCAAAAGAAAAACCGGCGGTGCCCTGCTCGGCGACCGAATTAGGATGAACGCCATCAATTCGCCCAGGGTATATATGCGAAGCCTGGCCACGCGCCAGAGCAACAGGGCATTGTCTGACTATGTGGCCGAGGCCATTCAGGTGCTCAAGGCGGCCGATTACGATCTTATTATTTTGGAAACCTCGGGAATTGGGCAGGGCGATACCGAGATTTTGGAATATAGCGATGTTTCCTTATATGTAATGACCCCCGAATTCGGGGCAGCCACCCAGTTGGAAAAAATTGATATGCTCGACTTTGCCGATTTGGTGGCCATCAACAAATTTGATAAACGCGGTGCCCTCGATGCCCTTCGCGACGTGAAAAAGCAATATGTGCGCAACCACTTGTTGTGGGATATCCCCAAGGAGGAATTGCCCGTATTTGGCACCATCGCTTCCCAATTCAACGATCCCGGCATGAACAAACTCTATAAGGCCATTATGGAGAAAATTGTGGAAAAAACAAAGGCCGATCTGCAGAGCGATTTCCACATAACCGAGGAAATGTCTGAAAAGGTGTTTGTGATTCCACCCGCCAGAACCCGTTACCTCTCCGAAATTGCTGAAAACAACAGGGCCTACGATAAAAAGGCCGGGGAGCAGGCAGAGGTGGCGGAGAGACTTTACGGCATATTCAAGACCATAGAAACCATATCCAAACAAACGCCGGGCTTGGACAAGGCTGGATTGGTTTCGGAACCTTTATTTCAAAACGACACCAACGACGACCTACTGAAACTTCTTCTTGCCGAATTTGACAGGGAGAAACTCAATCTTGATCCTTACAACTGGAACGTCATTCTCAAATGGAATGACAAGGTGGAAAAATATCAAAATCCCATTTACACCTTTAAGGTAAGGGACAAGGAAATAAAAATTAAAACCCATACCGAATCGCTTTCCCACACCCAGATCCCGAAGGTGTCGCTGCCAAAATACAAAGCGTGGGGCGAGATTTTGCACTGGTCTCTTCAAGAAAATGTGCCGGGGGAATTTCCTTATACCGCAGGTTTGTATCCGTTTAAGCGAACCGGGGAAGATCCGGCGCGCATGTTTGCCGGAGAGGGAGGCCCTGAGCGCACAAACCGCCGTTTTCACTACGTGAGCAGCGGCTTACCTGCCAAAAGGCTTTCCACGGCCTTTGACAGCGTTACCCTTTACGGAAACGATCCAGACCTGCGACCGGACATTTACGGAAAAATTGGCAATGCAGGTGTTTCCATCTGCTGTCTGGACGATGCCAAAAAACTGTATTCCGGATTTGATCTTAGCCATCCTATGACTTCGGTGAGTATGACCATTAACGGGCCGGCTCCCATGTTGCTCGGATTTTTTATGAATACGGCCATAGATCAAAATTGCGAAAAATATATCCGAGAGAATGGAATGGAGGATGAGGTGGAAGAGAAAATCAATCAAATTTATAAGGAAAAAGGGACCGAACGCCCCCGCTACCACGGAAAATTGCCCGAAGGAAACAACGGTCTGGGATTGATGTTATTGGGCATCACCGGCGATCAGGTTCTCGACGCGGAAGTGTACAACAAAATTAAATACGACACCCTAAAACAGGTAAGGGGCACGGTACAGGCCGATATCCTAAAAGAAGACCAAGCCCAGAACACCTGCATTTTTTCTACCGAATTTGCCTTGCGATTGATGGGCGACGTGCAGGAATATTTTATTGAAAACAAGGTGCGCAATTTTTATTCGGTGTCCATCAGCGGTTACCATATTGCCGAAGCCGGTGCCAACCCTATCACCCAATTGGCCTTCACCTTGGCCAATGGTTTTACTTATGTGGAATATTACCTGAGTCGCGGAATGGACATCAACGAATTTGGTCCCAACCTATCCTTTTTCTTTAGCAACGGTATCGATGCCGAATACGCGGTGATAGGAAGGGTAGCCCGAAAAATTTGGGCCAAGGCTCTCAAGGAAAAATACGGAGCCAATCCGCGGGCGCAAATGTTGAAATACCACATCCAGACCTCCGGCCGGTCCCTTCATGCGCAAGAGATAGATTTCAACGATATCCGCACCACTTTGCAGGCCTTGTATGCCATTTACGACAATTGTAATTCGCTCCATACCAATGCCTATGATGAGGCCATTACCACGCCTACTGAAGAAAGTGTAAGGCGTGCCATGGCAATTCAGTTGATTATCAATAAGGAACTGGGGCTGGCGAAAAATGAAAATCCTATTCAAGGAGCCTTTATCATTGAGGAACTTACCCAATTGGTTGAGGAAGCCGTTTTAAAGGAGTTTGACAGCATTACGGAAAGAGGTGGGGTTTTGGGAGCCATGGAAACCATGTACCAACGAAGCAAAATTCAGGAAGAAAGTCTCTATTACGAAACCTTGAAACACAGCGGTGAATATCCCATAATCGGCGTAAACACGTTTTTAAGCAGCAAGGGATCGCCCACCGTATTGCCTGCCGAAGTGATTCGTGCGACAGAAGAGGAAAAGCAAGTGCAAATCAATACCTTAAAAAATCTGCATAAAACCTATGGCGAAAAGGCTCATGAAGCGTTGGAAAAAGTAAAAAAAGCCGCCATCCATAACGAGAATATGTTTGAGGAACTCATGGAAGCGACAAAGGTATGTTCCTTGGGCCAAATAACCGATTCCCTCTTCGAGGTCGGTGGCCAGTATAGAAGAAATATGTAACAGATTGACGATTGCTGATTAACGATTGTTGATTGTTGATTAGCGTGTGCACATCTCATGTCTTTCTCTATTCTCTGCTCTTCTTCCTACCTGTGGGTAAACGTAGGCAGACTCTTCTCACTTTTCGGGCATTCCGATAGCGGAATCAAAACCTTATTACCTTGATAACGATCCACGTAATATAGGAAACCAATCTTACTATCTTATTCCACCGTCTGGAGGGGATCGGGAATGCGGATAAGGTGGTTGCAGCCAATCGCCACTTTCTGCATCCCTTGTATATCATCCCTGTGGGGTGAGGATTTTTAGGTGTGGCTGTTTGTTATAAACATATAACCTCTTCTGGGTTTTAGTCGCAAAATGGTACCCAGGAGATGGTTTTAAAAGAATTGTTATGCAGTTAATGAACATTGCCGTTGGCTTAAGCCAACGGACCCAAGCACAGTACAACAGAGCATCATCCCCCTTGCGAAAGCATAGTTGAAATCACAGTCATCTTCCTTTTTATAAAAGCATTCCTGCCCGCATGGCCAAATACAGTGTTCCAGCAGGGCACCCACGCCCCGTTCCCGATGTGAAATCGGGACAGGCTGTGATCCAACCCGTCCGGAAATTCCCAATCGTTCATCCACAATCGTTAATCCAAAAAGTCCGGTTGCAGGTTGCACGTTGCAGGTTAGGTTTCGGTTGTCAGTTCCCGAGGTAAACTCGGGACAAGTGTTCTGTTATCAGTTCCCGAGGTAAACTCGGGACTGGTTGTATGTTTTGGTATTCGATATTCGAAATTCGTTATTCGAAATTCGTTTCCTCGTGAACATCCCTAATTAGTGTTGACCGTTTTTAATTAATTTTCATTGTTAAAAATAGTCATCAATTTTCTTTGTTGAGGCCTCAACAAAGAAAATTGATTTATGAACTTTTCAGGGCTCATCCTGTCGTTATTGTTATGT
>JACDJA010000883.1_pt1 | contig 29037 bp, 26 predicted proteins | sample 7449241 | NCBI WGS metagenome assembly JACDJA01 (sample SAMN14253289, study PRJNA609438) | sludge metagenome | isolation source: initial anaerobic sludge | collected 2018-12-20 | reverse complement strand
CCCGGTTCTCACTACTTCGACGAGGAACCCACCACCGACTCGTCGCCGAGGGTGGTGCAACTGCTGCTGCCCGACCTGCAGCTGGCGCTGACGACCGATCGCGGGGTGTTCGGCTACGACCGCATCGATGCCGGGACGAAGCTGCTGCTGCTGCGGGCACCCGCACCGGCCCCCACCGGCAACCTGCTCGACATCGGCAGTGGTACCGGCGCGATCGCGCTCACCATGGCGCGCCGCTGCCCCGCCGCCACCGTGTGGGCCGTCGATGTCAACGAACGTGCTCGCGATCTGTGCCGCAGCAACGCCGAGCGCAACGGCCTCACCAACGTGAACGTGTGCAGCCCCGACGACGTGCCGGCCGACGTGACGTTCGACACGATCTGGAGCAATCCGGCCATCCGCATCGGCAAGCCTGCGCTCCACGCGATGCTGCTGCGCTGGCTGAGCCGCCTGTCCCCCGCAGGCGAAGTGGTGCTGGTGGTGCACAAGCACCTCGGCAGCGACTCGCTGCAGGCCTGGCTCAGCGGGCAGGGCTACCCCACCACTCGGCTGGCGTCCTCGTCGGGATACCGCATCCTGCACGCGACTCACTGACGCGGCGGATCCACCTCCACGCGCAGGCGCGAACCCTTCGGCCGAGGTGTGTCGACCAACGCCTTCCCCAGCGCCTCCCACGTGTCGGCACGCACGAGGGCGCCCTTCGCGGTGGTCGCGTACTCCAGCCCGGTGGCGGTGACGAACTCCTCGGCGGCGGCACCTTCCACCGCGGCGAGTGCTCGGAACGGCGGGAGGCCCAGCAGCCGGCGCCGGGCGAGCTCGCTGATCGCCACGCGGCGCGGATCCGCGAACAGCGCGGCCTGCAGCACCTCGTGCTGCGGGGCGAAGGTCTGCACCAGCACACGGCCACCACCGCGACGCGGCCCCACCAGGCGCCCGGCACGCACCAGCAGCGCCATCGCCTGCTCGGCGGCGCGGTAGCGAGGGGCGAACAGCTCGGCGTCGAAGTCGAGGAACGCCACCACATCCACTCCGCGCACCCGGTGCAGCACCGCCTCGGTACCCACGTACAGGTCGCCGATGGGCAGTTCGGCCGTGTCGCCGGTGACCGACACGACCGGTCGGCCTGCCGCTGCCTCCAGCTCTTCGCGCAGGCGCGTGACGCCGGGCTTCACGACCGCCATCGCACTCGACCCGCACTGCTGGCACACCAGCGGCCTGATGGTGGCGCAACGCCTGCACAGCAAGCGCCCGTCGTCGCTCTGCGAGACTGCCGCGTCGCATCGCGCACAGCGCTGCAGCGCACGGCACGATCGGCAGGCCAGCAGGCGCGCCCGACCGGCGGTGTTGATCACGCACACCACACGCTGGCCGGCATCGCGGAGGTGCCGGATGAGCGCGGAGCTCACCAGCGAGCGCTTCCACGGCTCCTCGTCGGTTCGGTCGACGATGTCGATGAACGGCCACCCGGCCACCGCGTCGGACACGGAGGGCTCGACCACCCGGTCGCCGGCCCAGCGCAGCGCGGTGGCAGTGGGTATCGGCGACACCAGCACGCAGGCAGCCCCAGCTCTCGCGGCGCGCTCGATGGCCACGTCGCGCGCATGCCACGTGGGTGTGCGCTCCTCCTGCAACGACTCGTCGTGCTCGTCGAGCACCACCACGCTGTGCAGGTGGGGGCACGGCGCCCACACCGCGCTGCGACCGCCCACCACCACATCCACTCCCGCTGCCGCCTGCGCCCACCCGTCGGGCATCAGGGCGACCCGCAGGCCGGTCGCGCGCAGGCGGTTGGCGATGGCTCGCGCCGCTGACGGCGTGGGGTGGATCACCAGACACGGGCCGCTGCGGGCGATCTCGATGAGCAACGGCAGCGGGTCGGTGAGTGGCGTGATGCGCCGCACACCACTCGCTACCGGCGCTGCCGATGTCGCGGAGCGCCGCATGGCGGGCACCGCCACCACCATCGCGGGCGGCGACGCTGCCACGAGGAAGGGGCGCAGCCGATGAGCACCCCACCGCATGGCGGCCCAGCGAGCGAGCTCGAGCATCGCTGCCGACGGCCCTACCGAGGAGAACTTGGCGATCTCGACCAGCCGCTCCACCGGCATCGCCTCGTCGGGCGGGCCCAGCGCCACCACCCAGCCCCCGATCCGTCGCCCGTGGAGCGGTACGCGCACCAGCGAGCCCACCGCGATGCGATCGCGAAGGGAGGCAGGCACGAGGTAGTCGAACTGCTTGTCCAGCCCGGTGAGGTCGGGGACGACCCGAGCGACCAGAGGCGCCGGCGTGGGCGCAGGGTTCACACGCCCACGGCGCGCATGAAGTCGTCGAGGCGGCTGACCTGCTCCCAGGTGAACTCGGGCAGGTTGCGACCGAAGTGACCGTAGGCAGCGGTCTTGCGGTAGATCGGGCGCTTCAGGTCGAGGTCGCGCACGATCGCCCCGGGACGCAGGTCGAACACGTCGCGCACGGCCTGCACGATCTTGGCGTTCTCCACCGTTTCGGTGCCGAACGTCTCGACGAGGATGCTGACCGGATGCGCCATGCCGATGGCGTAGGCCACCTGCACCTCGCAGCGAGTGGCAGCACCCGACGCCACCACGTGCTTGGCCACCCAGCGGGCGGCGTAGGCGGCCGAACGGTCGACCTTGCTGGGGTCCTTGCCGCTGAATGCCCCGCCGCCGTGGCGACCCATGCCGCCATACGTGTCGACGATGATCTTGCGGCCGGTGAGACCGGTGTCGCCGTGCGGGCCGCCGATGACGAACTTGCCCGTGGGGTTGATGTGCACGTCGTAGTCGTCGTCGGCGAACTGCGCCGGCACGATCGGGCGGATGACCTGCTCGATGAGATCGGGACGGATGACGGTGTCGCGATCGACGCCGTCTTGGTGCTGAGTGCTGATGAGCACGTGCGACAAGCGGACCGGCTTGCCGTGCTCGTACTCGACGGTGACCTGGGTCTTGCCGTCGGGGCGCAGGTAGGGCACCGCGCCGGCCTTGCGCACCTCGCTGAGGCGCTCGGCCAGGCGGTGGGCCATCCAGATCGGCATCGGCATCAGATCCGGCGTCTCGTCGCAGGCGTAGCCGAACATCATTCCCTGGTCGCCGGCGCCCTGCAGCTCGAGCTGGTCTTCGGCGTGCCCGGTGGTGCGCACCTCTTCGCTCTTGTCGACGCCCTGCGCGATGTCGGGGCTCTGCTCGTCGATGCTGACGATGACCCCGCAGGTGTTGCCGTCGAAGCCGTACAGCGCGTTGTCGTAGCCGATGCCGTTGATGACTTCGCGAGCGAGCTTGGGGATGTCGACGTAGGCCGACGTGGTGATCTCGCCGGCGACCACGCAGAGGCCGGTGGTGAGCAGCGTCTCGCACGCAACCCGCCCGTTGGGGTCTTCGGCAAGGATGGCGTCGAGCACTGCGTCGCTGACCTGATCGGCCATCTTGTCGGGGTGACCCTCGGTCACGCTCTCGGAAGTGAACGTAAAGCTGCTCACGGGGTGAGGCTCCTCATGATGTGGGAAGTGGGGGGTGTGGAGGCTGGTCGCGGCCACGGATCTCGACCACAGTATCGAGAACCGCCTTCGCAATCGCTCTCTTGTCGGCGAGCGCGACCGTGCGAGTGGTGCCGTCGGCACCCAGCAACGTGACCGCGTTGGTGTCGTGCTGGAACCCGACGCCGGGCGCACCGACGTCGTTGGCAACGATCAGGTCGAGGTGCTTGCGCTGCAACTTGGCCGCGGCGTGCACCAGCAGATCGCTGGTCTCGGCCGCGAAGCCCACCAGCACCTGACCTGCGGGTTTGGTGGCGCCCAGCCCGGCCAGGATGTCGGGAGTGGGCTCGAGCACGATCTGCGGCACCCCCTGATCCTTCTTGAGCTTGCCGGGCACTGCGGCGACCGGGCGGAAGTCGGCGACGGCGGCAGCCATCACGACGACATCGGCGGCCGGTGCGAGCCCGGTGAGTGCGGCCTCCATCTGTGCCGCGGTCTCGACGGCGAGGACGGTGACGCCGAAGGGCACCGCGAGATCGACCGTGGAGACGAGTGTGACCTGTGCGCCGCGGGCGCTTGCCTCGGCGGCGATGGCATAGCCCTGCTTGCCGCTGCTGCGATTGGCGATGACGCGAACGGCATCGATGGGTTCGCGAGTGCCACCTGCCGACACCACCACGTGCGTACCGGCCAGATCACCGCCCGACAGCACCCGCACGATCGCCGCCAAGATGCGCTCGGGTGCAGCCAGTCGACCGGTGCCGGTGTCGCCACCGGCAAGCCGCCCGGCCTCGGGCTCGACGATGTGCACGCCACGCGACCGCAGCGTGGCGATGTTGGCCTGCACCGCTGGGTGCTCCCACATCTCGGTGTGCATGGCCGGGCACACCACCACCGGCGCCCGGGTGGCGAGCAGCGTGTTGGTGAGCAGGTCGCTGCTGAGCCCGGCCGCGTAGGCCGCCAGCAGCCGTGCCGTGGCGGGAGCAACGACGATGAGATCAGCCGATTGCCCGAGCCGGGTGTGCGGGATGGGGCTCGCCTCGTTCCACAGGCTGGTCTGCACCGGTTCGCTGGCCAACGCCGAGAGCGTGGTGCGCCCCAGGAAGTGCTCGGCGCCGGCGGTCATCACCGGCACGACGTGCGCGCCGGCGTCGACCAGCCGCCGGCACAGGTCGACCGCCTTGTAGGCGGCGATGCCGCCGGTGACCCCCAGCACGATTCGCTTCCCGGCGAGCATGACGATCGTCGTATCGATTCGGCCGGGTCGCTACACGCGAGGGTCAGGCCGTGGCGTCGGCGGGATCGGCGGCGTCTTCCACCCGATCGGCGTGCGGTGCCCGCTCGATCTTGTCGGCGGCGATCTCCTCGAAGGCGATGCTGAGCGGCTTGCGCGCGACCGAGCTGACCTGCGGCGGCACCATGTGACCGAGACCATCGCCCAGCTGGTTGAAGTAGCTGTTGATCTGTCGCGCACGGCGAGCGGCCAAGGTGACGAGGGAGAACTTCGAATCGACGCGATCGAGGAGGTCCTCGATCTGCGGGTTGATCATGGTGTCGAACGAACGCGTGGACATCTGAAAAGCCTCCTCAAAACGGCGCTGCAGTGTACCGTCAGGAATCAGCGCAGCATGCGATGATGCTCGATGATCTGCAGCATCTCGGTCACCGTGCGCTCCAGGTCGTCGTTCACCACCACGTGGTTGGCCAGCGCCATGCCCACCGGTTCCTCGTCGAGCGCCTTCTGCAACCGCTCGTGCACCTTCTGTTCCGCGTCGCCGCGCCCGCGCAGCCGGCGCTGTTGCTCGTCGCGTGTGGGCGGCAGCACGAAGATGAGCACCGCTTCCGGGTGCAGCGCCTTCACCTGGCGCGCCCCGTCGACCTCGATCTCGAGCAGCACATCGCGCCCGACCACCGGCTCGGGAGTGGGCGTGCCGTAGTAGTTGCCGAGGAAGTCGGTCCACTCCAGGAAGCCATCGGCGGCGATGCGGGCCTCGAACGTCGCTCGATCGGCAAAGACGTATGCAGCATCGCTCTCGCCCTGACGTTGGGCTCGCGTGGTCCAGGAACGACTCAACCACAGCTGCGGGTCGCGCTCGGCGAGGGCGTTGACGATGGTGCCCTTGCCGACGCCACCGGGACCGGAGACGATGAAGATCAGCGAAGATGAGGTGGCAGTGTGGGCTGCCATGGCCTCACTTACCGAGCTGTTCGAGCAATGCCTGCTTCTGCTGCGTGCCGAGACCCTGCACGCGGCGGTTGTCGGCGATGCCGATGTCTTCGATGATCTTGCGCGCCTTCACCTTGCCGACACCCGGCAATGATTCGAGCAGCGAGACCACCTTCAGCTTGCCGACGGTGCTGTCGGTGGAAGCCAGGGCCTCGGCGAGCGACACCGAGCCGATCTTGAGCTGGTTCTTCAGCTCGGCACGGGCGGAACGAGCCTCTGCCGCCTTGGCGAGAGCATTGGCACGCTGTTCAGGGGTGAGTTGCGGAGGTGTTGCCATATGCCGACCCTAGCGCCACCCGCACGCCCAGCGGTGGCAATCGGCATCAGCCACGCGCCGGCAGGCCGCCACGGTGAGCAAGGCCGACGAGCGCCGACGGGCTGAGGCCACGCTGGGCGCACCAGGCCAGCAGCTCGCGTTGCACGGTGAGCGGCGCCTTCGGATCCGCGAACGTCGCGGTGCCGACCTGCACGGCGCACGCACCGGCAAGCATCAGTTCGGCTGCGTCCCACCCGCAGGCGACGCCGCCGACGCCCACGATCGGCAGCTCAGGAAGCGCTGCGTGCACGTCGTAGATGGTGCGCACCACCACGGCATGCACCGGTCGGCCGCTGTAGCCACCGCCGCCGGCACCCAGCACCGCCCGGCCGGTGGCAGGGTCGAGCACCATGCCCAGCAGCGTGTTGGAGAGCGTGACGGCATCCGCCCCCGCCTCGCGCACGGCGCCGGCGACCTCCACCACGCGGTCGGTGTTGGGGCTGAGCTTGGCCCACAGCGGCCGGCCACAGGCGCCAGCCGCGGCGACGACTTCTGCCGAGAGCTGCGCATCGTGAGCGAAGATGCCGCGACGGCCCTCCAGGTTGGGGCACGACAGGTTCACCTCCACTGCCACCACACCGGCCGGCGCCTGGGCCAGCTGTTGCGCTGCACGCCGGTACTCGTCGACCGAGCGGCCCCAGATGCTGGCGACCACCCGTGCACCCGTGGCCAGCAACGCGGGCAGCTCGTCGGCGAGCCAGTGGCGGATGCCGGGGCCCTGCAGGCCGACCGCGTTGATCATTCCGGCGCCGGCCGGGTGCACGCGCGGGGATGGGTTGCCGGCCCACTCGAACGCGGCCAACGACTTCACCACCACGGCTCCGAGCGCCGACAGATCCATGTAGGGCGCCAGCTCGGCGCCGTGGCCGGCCGTGCCCGATGCCGTCATCACCGGCGCCGGCAGCTCGACCGACCCGATCCGCACGGCTGGGCCGAGGATCACGCGTGGAACTCCTGCAGCGAGCGCACGTTGATCTCGTGGCCGACCATCTCGGCCATGCCCTGCACAGCGGCCAGCGCGGCCTCGACAGTGGTGACCGAGCTGACGTGGTGACTGTTGGCAGCCTTGCGGATCTGCTCGCCATCGGTGCGGCCACCGCGCCCCTGGGGGGTGTTGATGACGAACGCGATCTGGCCGCTCTCGATCAGCTTGACGGCGTTGATGCCATGCCCGTCGGAGATCTTGCCCACCACCTGGTCCACCGTGATGCCGAACCGGCCGAGGTAGTCGCACGTGCCCTTGGTGGCGGCGATGCCCAGGCCCAGCCGACGCAACCGCGCCGCCACCACCAAACCGGCCGGCTTGTCGCCGTCGGCCAACGAGAGGAACACCGTGCCCTCGGTGGGCAACAGGGTTCCCGCTGCCAGCTCGGCCTTGAAGAACGCCTTGCCGAAGGTGGTGTCGATGCCCATCACCTCACCGGTGCTGCGCATCTCCGGGCCGAGCGCGGTGTCGACCTCGGGGAACCGGCTGAACGGCAGCACTGCCTCCTTGATCGCCACGTGGCCGTGCTGGCTGGGCGGCTGCAGCAAGCCCTCGACGCGCAGCTCTGCCAGCGTTGCGCCGAGCATCACCCGACTGGCCACCTTTGCCAATGGCACGCCGGTGGCCTTCGCCACGAACGGCACGGTGCGGCTGGCGCGAGGATTGGCCTCGATGACGTAGACGGTGGTGCCCAGCACGGCGTACTGCACGTTGATGAGGCCCCGGACGTCGAGCGCATTCGCGATCGACGTCGTGTACGCCTCGATCACTTCCACCACCCAGGAGGGCAGGGTCTGCGGAGGGATGGCACAGGCGCTGTCGCCACTGTGCACGCCGGCTTCCTCCACGTGCTCCATCACCCCGCCGATGAGCACCTCACCGGTGTGGTCACGGATGGCATCGACATCGACCTCGGTGGCGTCCTCCAGGAAGCGGTCGATGAGCACCGGCCGTTCGGCGGAGAGACCGCCTTCCTTGCCCAGCGAGCCGAAGCCGGCCAGCTCGGCCATCGCGCGTGCGAGATGGTTGCGGTCGTGCACGATCTGCATCGCACGACCACCCAGCACGTAGCTGGGCCGCACGAGCACCGGGAACCCGACCCGATCGACGATGGTGAGGGCCTGCTCGAGGTCGGTGGCGGTGCCTCCGGGGGGCTGCGGGATGTGCAGGTCGGTGCACAGGGCGCTCCACTTCTCGCGGTCTTCCGCCAGGTCGATCGACGAGGGCGAGGTGCCGGCGATGAGCGCCACCGGCAACTGACCGGAGAGCTTCAACGGGGTCTGGCCGCCCAACGAGACGATCACCTTGGGTGCCACGCCGCCCGCGGCGGCCGTCTCTGCCGCGATGACGTTCAACACGTCTTCGCGGGTGAGCGGCTCGAAGTACAGACGATCGCTGGTGTCGTAGTCGGTGCTGACGGTCTCGGGGTTGCAGTTGACCATCACCGTCTCGAAGCCTGCGTCGCGCAGGGCGAACGACGCGTGCACGCAGCAGTAGTCGAACTCGATGCCCTGACCGATGCGATTGGGGCCGCTGCCCAGGATGATCACTCGTGGCCGATCGCTGGGCCGAACCTCGTTCTCGTCCTCCCAGGTGCTGTAGTGGTACGGCGTCTCGGCGGCGAACTCGGCGGCACACGTGTCGACCGTCTTGTACGTGGGCAGCACACCCGCTGCTTCGCGAGCAGCGCGCACCTCCAGCTCGTCGATGCCCCAGGCATGGCCCAGCTGCGCATCGCTGAAGCCGAACTGCTTGGCACGCTTCCACATGCGTCGGGTCATCCCGGCCATGCCTGCCACGGTGACGACCGAGCGCTCCTCCATGATCTGCTGCATCTGATCGAGGAACCAGGGGTCGATGCGGCAGGCGACGTGCACCCGTTCGATGCTGACGCCCCGCCGGAGCAGCTCGCCCACCTGGAACAGACGATCGGGCGTAGGGATGGCGACGGCGGCCAGGAGGTCGTCGTCGGAGCGCTCGGCCAGCTGCGCCTCCGCCGGGTCGCAGCCGAGCCCGTAGCGGCCTTGCTCGAGCGACCGCAGGCCCTTCTGCAGACTCTCGGTGAACGTGCGCCCGATGCTCATGGCCTCGCCCACCGACTGCATCTGGGTGCCGAGGATGCCCTTGGTACCCGGCAGCTTCTCGAACGCCCAGCGCGGGATCTTGGTGACCACGTAGTCGATGCTGGGCTCGAAGCTGGCCGGCGTGGCCGAGGTGAGCGTGGACGTGATGTCGTTGGAGATCTCGTCGAGCGTGTAGCCGACGGCCAACTTGGCGGCGATCTTCGCGATCGGGAAGCCGGTTGCCTTCGAGGCCAGGGCGCTGGACCGCGACACTCGCGGGTTCATCTCGATGACCACCTGCTCGCCCGTGGCCGGGTTGACCGCGAACTGCACGTTGCTGCCACCCGTTTCCACACCGACGCGACGGATGCAGGCGAACGCGGCGTCGCGCATCTCCTGGTACTCCACGTCACTGAGGGTCTGTGCCGGCGCGACGGTGATGCTGTCGCCGGTGTGCACCCCCATCGGGTCGACGTTCTCGATGCTGCAGATGATGACGCAGTTGTCGGCGCGGTCGCGCATGACCTCGAGCTCGTACTCCTTCCAGCCGGCGATGCTCTTCTCGATCAGGATCTCGCTGATCGGGCTGGCATCGAGGCCGTTGGCGGCGATGGCTTCGAACTCTTCCGGTGTGGACGCGATGCCGGTGCCGCGACCACCGAGGATGTAGGCCGGCCGGATGATGCAGGGCAGGCCGATCTCGGCCAGGACCGCGCGCGACTCGGGCATGTCGTGCGCAACGCCGCTCGCCGGCACCTTCAGGCCGATCTCGATCATGGCCTGCTTGAACAACCCACGGTCCTCGGCCGTGGCGATGGACAGCGCGTTGGCGCCGATCATCTCCGGCGTGCCCGGCACACCGATGATGCCCATCTCGTAGAGGGCCATCGCGGTGTTGAGGCCCGTCTGACCCCCCAGTGTTGGCAGCACGGCATCGGGCTTCTCGCGTTCGATGATCTTGGCCACCACTTCGGGCGTGATGGGCTCGACGTACGTGGCGTGTGCGAAGTCGGGGTCGGTCATGATGGTGGCCGGGTTGGAGTTGACCAGGATGACGCGGTAGCCCTCCTCCTTCAACACGCGGCACGCCTGGGTACCGGAGTAGTCGAACTCACATGCCTGCCCGATGACGATGGGACCGGACCCGATGATGAGGATGCTGTGGATGTCGGTGCGCTTCGGCATCAGGCACCTGCCTTGCTGCCGTGCTGCACCATGAGATCGTCGAACATCTGGAACAGGTACCTGCTGTCGTGTGGGCCGGGGCCGGCTTCGGGGTGGTACTGCACGCTGAACGCAGGGGCACCGAGCACCCGCATCCCTTCGTTGGTGAGATCGTTGAGGTTCAGGTGAGTGACCTCCACCTTGCCCTCGAGGCTGGCCGGGTCGACGCAGAAGTTGTGGTTCTGGCTGGTGATCTCCACATGCCCGGTGGCCTCGTGGCGCACCGGGTGGTTGCCACCGTGGTGGCCGTAGGGCAGCTTGAAGGTGAGGCCACCCAGCGCCCTGCTGAGCAGCTGATGGCCCAGGCAGATGCCGAAGATGGGCACCTGGCCCAGCAGTTCGGCGATGGTGTGCACGGCGTAGCCGACCATCGCCGGGTCGCCGGGGCCGTTGCTGAGGAAGACACCATCGGGCTGCAGCGCCAGCACGTCGGCGCCGGATGTCGACGCTGGCACCACCACCACTGTGCCGAGCCCGCTGAGGTGGCGCAGGATGGTGGTCTTGATGCCGAAGTCGAACGCGACGATGCGCCGCGGCGACGGGCCGCTGGCGGGCACCGTGTAGGTCTCGGGGGTGGTGACCTGGGCGACGAGGTCGACACCGTCGGTGCCCTTCTCCGCCGACGCCGCTGCGTGCAGTGCTGCCTCGCCGGCGGTGCCGAACGCCCCCGGCATGGCGCCGGTGTCACGCAACAACCGCGTGAGGCGGCGAGTGTCGACGCCAGCGATGCCACTGACGCCGAAGCGGTGCAGCATCGCATCGAGCGAGTCCTGCGCCCGCTGGTTGCTGTGCCGCCGGGCCATTTCGCGCACGATGACGCCGCGACAGAAGGGCCGCACCGACTCGAAGTCGTGGTCGTTGACGCCGTAGTTACCGATGTGCGGGTACGTGAAGCTGATGATCTGGCCTGCGTAACTGGGGTCGGTGATCACCTCTTGATACCCCGACATGACGGTGTTGAACACCACCTCGCCGGCGGCGACGCCGTCCACCGGGTCGGCGCCGATCAGCTCGCCATCGAACACGCTGCCGTCAGCCAGCACCAGCCGTGCGTCACGCATCGGTCTCACCACACATCCACAGTCGCATACTCATGCAGGCTAGTGCATGATCACGCAGCGGAGAGCAGCAGCCAGGAGGTGATGTGCTCACTCGCGGAGGCGCGTACAACCGGAATGACGACATCTCGACTCCTCCCGTACAGGCCTCACAGGACCCGTTTCACGGCGCCGTCACCTTAGCATTCACCGCCACCGGGCGTCGCACCTGCGCCCACCTGCTCGAGCGTCAACGACTCGCCGCTGCTGGTGAGGCTCACGCGCGTGGAGGAGAGCAGGTTCACGGCCGCCACCACCTTGTCGTCGACCAGCAGTGCGGCGACCGTGCGCCCGACCACCAGCGACACGGTGCGGCTGCCACCCAGCGGCGCTTCGAAGTCGGTGAACGTGACGTTGCTGCTGCGCGCCACCGCGCGCTCATCGACCAGCGCCAGCTCGAGGTTCTCGGTGACCCCTGCAGCGTTGGCGAAGTGGAACGACAGCCCGGTGCCCGATGCCAGCACGGCATCGACACGACGACAGCGGAGATCGCCGAGTGCCAGCGCCGACGCACCGTCGGCGGCGCCGTCGTAGCGCACCGTCGTGCCGGCCACGGTCCACCCACCGTCGGCACTGAACTCCATCGACTCGGCACCGCTGCGGTCACGCAGCTCCTCGGCCACGTCATTGCGGAGCGCCAACGACAACGTGGGGGTGGTGAACATCGGCTCGAAGTCGGTCTCCAGCAGGGCGGCCGCAGGCGTCTCGGGAGGTATCGGGAACGTGGCGTCGGTGAGGAACGTGCGCGGCTGAGCGACGCGCACGTCGTCGGCCCAGAGCTCCCAGCTTCCGGGCAGCACGTACTCGGGACTGGTGGGCCCGAGGTAGATCTCGCCGATCAGGAACGACTTCCAGATGAAGCGAGTGGCCGACACGCGACGGAAGTCGAGGAACGGCCACGGGTAGTTGGTCCAGGTGAGCATCGGGTCGTCGGGCCGCGACACGAGGTCGAGCACCGCCTGCACCCCGCGCGCCGTGCCGTCGCGGCCCTGCTCGCGCTGCATCGCCATGTGATGCACACCCTGGAACGAGCTGGCGGCCTCGACCCCGCTGCGCAACGGCCCGAAGCCGGTCCAGACGAGCGACATCAGCACCAGCAGGTACGGCACGAGATGGCGATCGGCCACCGAGGCCCCGCCGGCACGGAGCATCGCCACCACGTGAGCTGCCAGACCGGCACAGAGCAGCATCAACGGCACCGTCGTGACGACGAAGTAGTGCGACGAGTAGCGCTGAGTGAGGATGACCTCACCCCACCCCGCCAGCCACCACAACGGCAGCAGCACCTGCAGCCGGCGTTGGGCCCGACCGAGCTGCGGCCAGCGGGCGGCGCCGAGCATCACGAACCCGACCACGCACAGATGCGCCGGTGCGTGCGTCTGCGAGTACACGTAGAACTGGTGCCAGCCCAGGCCCATCTGCTCGGTGACGCCGCGCCCGAGCGCCGACGACATGTAGCGGCCGTACACCCACCAGCCATCCCAGAAGGGGCCCCACGAACCGCGCAGCAGGTACCACACCGGCGCCGAGAGGAAGCTCAGCAGCATGGCACCGGCCAGCAGCGCCCGAGCCGGCACCTCGCGCCGCGCCACCACCAGTTGTGTGCGACCCACCACGAACAACCCGATCGCCACGATCACCATCGCCGACAGCAGCGTCGGTTGCAGCGTCTGCACCGCAAGGCCGAGGCATGCGCCGCCGCCCACGAGGCAGGCCGCCTTTCGGCGTGTGGAGCCGCGCTCTGCGCCGGGCCCGGTGAGCAGCAGGAACGCGGCGCAGAGCAAGGTGGTGGTCATGTTGCGGCTGTACAGGACGCCCGCGTAGTCGGCTCCGGACAGCGCGAGGTGGATGAAGCCGATCGCGACCGCCGCCCAGCCGAGCCACGGTTCGCCGTCGAACAGCGTCACCACTCGGCGGCACGCGAAGCCGATGAGCAACGAGCCACCGATGACCATCGCCGAGATGGCGAACCAGAAGCTGTCGAACGAGGTGACCATCGCCGCCAGGTGGTACAGCCCCGGCTCGAGCGGGCCCTTGTTGTGCACCGAGTTCTCGTAGTACGAGCCGCCGAACCGCATCGTGCGCTCGACGATGTCGCGCGCGTACTGCGGGTCCCAGTCGGGGGCCCGCCGCTGGATGAAGAACAGTGCGGCGACGCCGAGCACGGTGGCAATCGTCGCGATCGCAATCGCGTGCAACGTGCGCAGCGAGGTCGCTTCGTCGGTGGTGGCCGGGCTGGCGGACGCGGCCGAGTCGTCAGCCGCATCAGCGGTGTCGGCCGTGCCTGCGGTGTCGGTCGTACCGACCGCGCCTGCGGTGTCGCCGGTGTCGCTCATTCGCCCTCCCCTTCTTCCTGCACGGACGCGATCTCGGCTGCCGGCGTGGCTGCCGGCGACAGCAGGTCGATGATCGCATCGACACCCATGGCCAGCACGAACGCGAAGACGACACCCAACCGGGCGAGCGCGCCGACCAGGTGCCGATGCACCTCCACCGAGTCGCCCAACCACGACAGGTACAGATCGGCGAGCACGGCGAAGTAGGCGACGCCCAGCACCACCGCACTGCGGCGCCTCGGTCCCGTCAGCACCATCGCGGCCAGGCACACCGCGGCGAACAACGACCAGTACAGGAAGCTGGGGTGATCCCGCGGGCCGTCGAGCCCGAGCGGCAACGTGTGCGGTAGCCGCTGCGACACCTGGAACTGGTCGTACGCAACGAAGTCGTTCGCGAGGGAGTTGGGAAGATCGCGCCACACATCGGCGACCAGCATGGGGAACTCCCGAACGAGCGACCACAGGTGCACCAACTGCCCGCGCGACTTGGCCCAGGCGCGCAGGTGGCTCAGTTCCGGCGCGGTCAGCGTCTTGAACCCGTCGTCGAACGAGCTGTGGCCGGTGCGTTCCAGCACCGTTGCGTCGGTGGGCATACCGAACGAGCTGTAGAGATCGGTGAGCTCCGCGGAGACGAGCACTCGCTGGCCGATCACGTTGAGCGTGGGGTACCGGTTGCGCTGAGACGCCGTCTGCCCGACGAACGCGAACAGCGCCGCCACCAACAACACGCCGACCGTCACGCGCATGCTGCGCGCGATGGCCGGTGACCGCTCGCGAGAGCGCCACGCCACGAGCAGCAAGCCGGGGATAACGATCGCCACCACGATCGCCACGTTGGAGTCGCGCACGAGGGCCCACGCAACGGTCGCGGCGGCGACCCACCCGATGCGCCGAACCGACGGCTCGTGCGCACACCACACCCAGGTTGCGATCATCGCCACGCCGGCGGTGATGGACAACGACTCGCTGAGCAACAGGGTGTTCCACAGTGCGAAGCGCGACTGCACTGCCACCCCGACGAGCAGCACGATGCCCAGCGCGCGAGCCAACGGGCTGTGCACGACCCGCACGAGCACGATGACGGCCCACCAGGTGGCCGCGACGGCGAGCAGGGATTGCACGAGCACGATCATCAGCACGTTGCCGGCCAGCAGCCAGGAGAGCAGGGGCAGCATGAGCGGTCGCTCGCCGAACCAGAACTGCAGGCTCAACGGGCCACGATCGGCCACTTCCAGGTACGACGCCGAATCGGGAAAGCCCGAGGGGAAGCCGCCGGACCATCCGGCCCCCAACGTGCGGATGAGGAACAGCGCCGACGCACACGCTCCGAGGATCTGCGGCCAGGGCAGTCGTCGAGCGCGCGTGAGGAGCGATTGAGCCACGACCGCCAGTCTTCCTTACGCGATGCGGCTGCCGGTGGTCATGTCGAACGCAGCACCGGAACCAACGCCGAGAGCACGCCGTTGACGAAGCGACCGGAATCGTCGGTGCTGAAGCGCTTGGCCAGCTCCACCGCCTCGTCGAGCACCACCGCCACCGGCACCTCCGGCCTGGCCATCAGCTCGAAGCCGGCGATGCGTAGCACGTTGCGATCGAGCGTGGGCATGCGCTGCAACGTCCACCCTTTGGCGTGAGCAGCGATCACCTCGTCGAGGCGCGCCTGGTTCGCTTCCACGCCGTGCACCAGCAAGGTGGTGAGCTCGTCGGCCGCCGAGATCTGGGCCGCCAGCACCTCACCGGGCGAGATGCCCTTCGACTCGGCTTCGTACAGCAAGATGAGCGCCCGCTCGCGGGCGTCGGTGCGGTCGTCGTGATCGTTGGAGGTGGCTGGCCCGTTGGGGCCGTGCGACCGTGCGGCGCGGTTGCGCTGGCGGGCCATGCGATCAGACTCGGGTCATGTACTCGCCGGAGCGCGTATCGACCTTGACCCGGTCGCCGGGGCCGATGAACAGCGGCACCTGCACGATCTTGCCGGTCTCCAGCGTGGCCGGCTTGCGGCCACCGGTGGACCGGTCGCCCTGCAGGCCCGGCTCGGTGTCGGTGATGGTGAGCTCGACCGACGCGGGGATCTCGACCGTGATGATCTCACCGTTGTAGTAGGCGATCTGTGCGACCGAGTTCTCGACCATGTAGTCGGCGGCATCGCCCAACGCCGATGGGGCCACGTTCTCCTGGTCGTACGTCTCTTGGTCCATGAACACGTACGTATCGCTGTCGCGATACAGGAACTGCATGTCCTTCTTCTCCAGCAATGCCTGCTCGACGCGGACGCCGGCGTTGAAGGTCTTGTCGATGACCGCCCCATTGCGCAGGTTGCGCAGCTTGGAGCGCACGAAGGCGCCACCCTTGCCCGGCTTGACGTGCTGGAACTCGACCACCTGGTAGAGCACCTTGTCGATCTCGAGCGTGATGCCGTTCTTCAGATCGTTGGTGGAAATGGCGGGCACGGTGATTCCTTCGGAGATGCAGTGAGGACGCGGCATCCTTCGCTGGTGACGACCACCAGGTCTTCTACTCGAATGCCGCCGAAACCTTCACGATAGACGCCCGGCTCCACGGTCACTACGTCGCCGACCTGCAAAATGGCGTCGCCGGCGCGGTTGACGAAGGGGTCTTCGTGGATCAGCAGGCCGACTCCGTGCCCCGTGCCGTGAGTGAACCAGTCGCCGTAGCCGCCCTCGGTGATGATGTCGCGACACACCGCGTCGAGCTGCTTCGTGCTGAGGCCGGCAGCCACCGCGGCCACGCCGGCCTGCTGAGCGGCCAGCACCAGCTCGTACAACTCATGCTGCAACGGTGTCGGCCGGCCGATGACGAACGTGCGCGTCATGTCGCTGTGATACCCGTCCACGAGCGCGCCGACATCGATGATCACGGTGTGGCCATCCTCGATCACGGCGTCGGTGGGCCGATGATGCGGCAACGCAGCGTTGAGCGGGCCGGTGGCCACGATGGTGTCGTAGCTGGGGCCGACGGCACCCAACTCGCGCATGCGGATCTCCAGCTGGTTGCGCACCTGGGCCTCGGTGAGGCCGCTGCCCAACGTGGGTACCACCTCGGCCAGCGCCTGGTCGGCGATGCGGCATGCCTGCGCGATGAGCTCGATCTCGGCGGTGTCCTTCGTGCGGCGCTCGGCCTCCACCACACCGATGGTGGCAACAAGCGTGCAGCCGAACGCCGCGGCCCATGCCGCATGTTGCTGCACGCTGACGTGGGCCGCCTCGAACCCGATGGTGCGGTGCACGCGGCTCAGACCGGCGAGGTGCCCTTGGGTTTCGGCACCGGTGGCACCAACCAGCACTTCCGCCGCGACACCAGCCAGCGCCATCTGCCGCGCGGCCTGTTCGCCGTAGCGACCGTCGGTGACCAGCGTCAGCTGGTCGGGGCCGAGCACCACCCAACCGTTCGAGCCCGTGAAGCCGGTGAGCCAGCGAACGTTGGTGAGGTCGCTGACGAGCAGTGCCTCGGCGCCGGTGTGCGCCAACCTGGCCCGCACACGCTCGGCACGCTGCGCGGTGGTCACGCGGCAGCCAACCTGCGCACGACGGCCTGCACCGCCAGCTCGTAGCCGTGCATGCCCAGGCCCGTGATCGAGCCGGTTGCCACCGGCGCCACCACGCTGGTGTGACGCCACGGCTCGCGGGCATTGGGGTTGGAGATGTGCACCTCGATGATCGGCCCGTCGAACGCGGCGAGCGCGTCGTGAATGGCCCAGGCGTAGTGCGTGAAGGCACCGGGGTTGATGATGATGGCGGCAGCGGAGCCGCGCGCCTCGTGGATGGCATCGACCAGTGCACCCTCGTGGTTGCTCTGGAAGGCCTCGACGGTGTGCCCGTGCTGCGCAGCGGCGGCGGCAACGGCTGCGACGTAGTCGTCGATGGTGGCGCTGCCGTAGATGTGTGGCTCGCGCTGGCCGAGCAGGTTGAGGTTGGGTCCGTGAAGCAGGGCGATGATGGCCACGCCGCCTATCGTGCCACGCCTGCCCGCCACGCGGCTCGATCAATGCAATACAGCACGTGTCGTTGCCCGTGCCACCCCGGGGTCAGCGGGTGGTCGAACTCGCGGCTCGGGTCGAGCCGCATACCGACCTTCTGCATCACTCGTTGCGAGTTGAGGTTCTTGGTGGTGGTGAAGCTGACGATCTCGTCGTCGGGCAGATCGACGTGCTCGAAGCCGTACGCCAGTGCCGCACGCGCAGCCTCGGGAGCGAAGCCCTGCCCCCAGTGCTGCTTGGCCAGCCGCCAGCCAACCTCCACGCACGGGGTCACGCCTTCCACCTCGTAGCCGGGAACCGACAGGCCGACGAACCCGATCAGCAGGTGAGTGTCGATGCGTTCGGCGGCCCACAGCCCGAAGCCACGCTGTTCCCACCCCGCCGCCATGCGATCGACCATCTCGTCGCTCTGCACGCGGCTGAGCGTGGAGGGGAAGTGCCGCATCACCTCGGCATCACCGTTGAGCAGCGAGTAGGGCAGCTTGTCGGCCTCGCGCCACTCGCGCAGGAGCAGTCGTTCGGTGCGGATCACTGGAGTCATCGATCGTCAACGCATGCTCGCGAGGGCGGCCAACGCTGCCTCGGCCGTCACACCGGCCACGACCTCCACGCCCTGCGTGCCGTCGAGCACGAAGGTGAGCTGGTCGCCCAACACCTTCTTGTCGCGGGCCATCAACGCGACCAGTCGCGTCGGCGACAACCCGTCGGGCAGCGCCGTATCGAGCTCGTAGGCGCCACCCACCACCTCGTAGTGCTGCTGCACGCGCTCGGCGGAGATGCGACCCAGGTGGTGCGCAAGGTGGGCGGCGTAGACGAGCCCGATGCCCACTGCTTCGCCGTGAGCGAGCGCATGGTTGGTCTCGATCTCCAGTGCGTGCGCGAGCGTGTGCCCGTAGTTGAGCAACGCTCGGCGGCCACCTTCACGCTCGTCGCCGGCCACCACGTCGGCTTTGATCTGCACGCACCGGGCCACGCGTTCGGCCTCGCCCATCGCCAGCAGATCGTCGCCGGTGAGGAAGTGGTACTTCGCCATCTCGCCGCGCCCGCAGCGCACCTCTCGCGGCGGCAGCGTGGCCAACGCATCGAGATCGCAGATGACGCCGCTGGGCTGCCAATACGCACCAACCAGGTTCTTGCCCTCGACGATGTTGACGCCGGTCTTGCCGCCGACTGCTGCATCGACCATGCCGACCAGGGTGGTGCTGACGTGCACCACAGGAATGCCGCGGTGCCAGGATGCCGCTGCAAAACCGGCCACGTCGGTGACCATGCCCCCACCCACTCCGACGATCACGTCGTTGCGCGTGAGCCCCATCCGCGCGAACCCGCGACACAGCGCCTCGATGGTGGCGAGCGACTTGTGCTGCTCGCCGTCGCCGATGACGAAGCGTTCGCACGGGAGGCCCGGCTCGACCTCCAGCGGGATGCCCTCCTGGGTCACCAGCGCAACTCGCCGCGCGGTGGACGGCAGCAGCGCTGCCAGCTCGCTGCGAGCACCGTTGCCGACGAGGACGTCGTAGCTGCGGTCGCCGAGCGGTACACGAACGGTGATCATCGCAGCACCGCCTCCACCACGTCGCTCACCGACCGGTTGTCGACGAGCACGATGGCGTCGGCCACCTCCCGGTACAGCGCCTCTCGATCGCGGAACATGCGCTGCAAGGTACCGGCCGGATCATCGTCGAGCAGTGGTCGGTGGCCGCCACCCTTCACACGATCGACCAGGGTGGCCGGATCGGCGCACAGCCACACCACCTTGGCGCCCGACGACTTCAGCGCCTCGCGGTTGGTCTCGCTGAGCACCACTCCCCCGGCGCCGGCGATCACCAGCGGCTCGGTGGATGCAAGTGCCTCCAACAGCACTTCGGTCTCCAACGCGCGAAACGCGGCTTCACCGTCGGCGGCGAAGATCTCGCGCACGGTGCGTCCGTACCTGCTCTCGATGACCGCATCGCTGTCGAACACTCGCCGCCCCAGACGGTCCGCAACGACGCGCGCGATGGTGGTCTTGCCGACGCCCATCATGCCGACGAACACCACGTGCTCATCGGCCCGGATCACGGCGCGGCCTGCTCACGGGCAATCGGGATCACGCTCGGGCCTGGCGACGGTGGGTGCGGCTCATGGGAGCGTGGCCTTGAACGACGTGGCGTTGCGCACGAACTCGCTGACGCTGTCGCCGCCGAACTTGCGCTGCGCCTCGGTGGCCAGCACCAACGCCACCATCGTCTCGGCAACCACTGCGCAGGCAGGCACGGCAGTGACGTCGGTGCGCTCCTTGAAGCTGACGGTCTGCTCCTTGGTGACGACGTCGACCGTCTTCAGCGTGGGCCGGTTCAGCGTGGCCAGCGGCTTCATCGCCGCACGCACGACCAGCAGCTCACCCGTGGTCATGCCGCCCTCGGTGCCGCCGGCCAGCGAGCTGTCACGCCGGTAGTCGTTGATCTGCGGGACCCACGAGATCGCGTCGTGGGCGACGCTGCCGCGCCGGCCGGCGACATCGAACGCGTCGCCGATCTCCACGCCCTTGACCGCCTGGATGCTCATCACGGCCTGCGCCAGCGCGGCATCGATCTTGCGATCCCAGTGCACGTGACTGCCCAGGCCGACGGGCACGCCGTAGGCGAGCACCTCGACCACACCGCCCAGCGAGTCGCCATCCTTGGCGCACGCCTTGATCTCCTCGATCATCGCGGCCGAGGCCGTGGGATCGAAGCAACGCACCTCGTCGGCATCGACAGCGGCCAGGTCGTCGGGCCGCGGGCGCACGCCCGGCGTGCTGCGCACCGAGCCCATCTGGATGACATGCGAGATGACGCACACGCCAAGTTCGGCGAGCAGCTTCTTGGCCACCGCACCGGCCGCCACGCGAGCTGCGGTCTCGCGGGCCGAGGCTCGTTCGAGCACGTCGCGCGCATCGGTGAAGCCGTACTTCTGCATGCCCACCAGATCGGCGTGCCCGGGCCGCACCGACGTGAGCGGATCTTTGGTGACACCGGGGGCCGGCGACATCTCTTCGTGCCACTTGTCGCTGCGGAACCACTCGCTGTTCTTGATCTCGATGGCCAGCGGCGACCCCAGCGTGCGACCGTGGCGGACGCCGCCGACGAGTGTGAGCTCGTCCTGCTCGAAGCGCTGGCGCGGACCACGGCCATACCCGAGCCGGCGGCGAGCGAGCTCGGGCTCGATGTCGTCGACGGTGAGGTGCAGCCCCGCCGGCAGGCCCTCGATGATGACCACGAGTGCTTGCCCGTGCGATTCGCCGGCGGTGAGGTAACGGAGCATCCTGGGCAGGCTACTGGCGGCGCGCGGCCAGTTCCCGCTCTGCCGCGGCGGCCATCACCGCCACGTCGGGCAGCTGCCCGTGCCACAGCTGTTGCTGCAGCGCCGCCTGGTGCACCAGCATCCCGAGCCCTTGCACGGCAACGGCGCCCGCGTCGCGAGCGGCACGCAACAGCGCCGTGTCGCGCGGGTGGTACACGATGTCGGCCACCACCTGGCCGGAGTGCAACGCTGCCGGGTCGCAGGGCAGCTCGGCGCTGCTCATCCCGACGGACGTGGCGTTGACGACGATGTCGGCATCGCGCAGGTCGGTCGCCACGGCAATCGCGCCGACGCCTCCGGCCAGCCGCACTGCCTCGGCAGCTGCCGCGGGCGTTCGGTTGAGCACTGCGATTCTGCCCGCGCCACATCGACCGAGGGCGTCGATGATGGATCTGGCCGCTGCTCCGGCGCCGAGCACGCACACGTTGCGACCGGTCACCGACACTCCGGCGGCGGCCAACGACGCCACGAAACCGGCGCCGTCGGTGCTGTACCCCTTCAGCGAACCGTCGGCCTGCGGTACCACCGTGTTGACGCTGCGCAGCGACGCGGCTGCACCGTCGAGTGCATCCACCGCCAGCGCAACGGCCTCCTTGTGCGGCATGGTGACCGACATGCCGCCCAGCCCGAGCGCGCGCATCGCGTCGACGGCGGCCGGCGCCCGGCCCGGCGCCACCTCCGCGGCGACGTACACCCAGTCGAGGCGCAGCTGCCGGAACGCCGCGTTGTGCAACGCCGGCGACAGGCTGTGCTGCACCGGGCTACCGATCACCATCGCCACCCGAGTGGCGCCGGAGATCACAGCAGGCCCTTGTCGCGGGCAGCCTGCACGTTGGCCTCGTGCTGCTCGAGCGTTGCGGCAAAGACGTGACGGCCGTCCTCGTCGGTGAGCACGTAGTAGAGGTAGAGGCACGGCGTCTCCCTGGCCAGGCCCTTGCACAACGGGTCGCCGAGCGACGGGTTGGCCACCGGGTTCAGCGCTGCCTGGATGCTGGCTCGGCCGGGGTTGGCGATTGGCGTGGGTGGCAGTCCGGTGTACAGGTAGGTGTTGTACGGCGTGTCGATCGCCTTCAGCTCGTCGAACGGACGATCGGGATCCTGCTGGTAGAGCAAGGTGGCATCGATCTGCAGGGGCATGCCCAGGAACAGCCGGTTGTAGATGACGCGGGCGATCTTGGCCCGATCCTCGGGCACCCGCGCCTCTCGCTCGATCAAGCTGGCAACGACGAGCACCTCATACGGAGTGAGCCCGATCTCGGGTGCCCGCTCCTCGATGTTCTCCTGCCGGGCCACGCGCTCCATCAGCGACACCATCCGGCCCACCAGTTGCCCGGCGCTCTCCCCGTTCGACACCTGGTACGTGTCGGGGAACAGCAGTCCCTCCAGCGAGTCGACCCCGTCGGGCAGCCAATCGGAGCGGATCTCGCCGTCGGTGGCCGCTGCCACGAGCTCGGCGGCCGACAACCGCGGCACCTTCTCCTCCAGCCGACGACCCATCCGGTCGATGGTGTAGCCCTCCGGGAACGTGACCTTCGTGTAGGTCTCGGAAGGTGGCGTGCGCAGGATCCGCATGATGTTGCCCATGTGGTCGTCGGGGCGCAGCCGGAAGTAGCCGGGGATGAGGACGAGCCCGTCGTGGCGTTCGACGTACCAACGGAACACCTTGGCGCTCTCGACCAAGCCCTCCTCCTGCAACCGCTCGCTGACGGTCTCGAGCGTGTCATCGGCGTTGACCGTGAACGTGATCGGTGCCCCCGGATCGCCCTTCGGGTTGACCTGCTGGCTGTACCAGAGCCCGGCGACCCCGACCACCACGACGCCGGCCATCGCCAGGTAGCACAGCAACCACACCACCCACTTGAACGGCCGCCGCTGACGACGCGGCCGTTCGACGACCAGCGCGTCGGTGATGTCGGGGTCGTCCCACGGGTCTTTGTGCCACGTGCGGTCGTCGATGTAGGTCATCGGCCGCTCGCGCTCATCGCTGGCCGGCTCGCGAGTCGAGCCAGGTCTGCAGCAGCACGGCTGCTGCCACCTTGTCGACCAGCTTCCGGCGCGCCTGCGCGCTGATGCCCGCCTCGATCAGCGCTCGATCGGCCGTGACCGTGGTGCGGCGCTCGTCGAAGGTGATGACCGGCACGCCCACCACCGTAGCCAAGGCCTCGGCTTCGGCGATGGCAGCCTTGGCGGCTGGCCCCGACGTACCGTTCATGTTCAGCGGCAGGCCGACCACCAGCATCTCGGCCTCCTCCTCGACCACCAGCGCACGGATCGCCTCGTGGTCGCGGCGCACCGAGCCCGATCGCTGCAGCATGGTGAGTGGCGAGGCAATGGTGCCCGTGCGGTCGCTGACCGCGATGCCGATGCGCTTGGAACCGAGGTCGATGCCGAGAGCGCGCATGGCTCAGCTGCGGACCGTCACGACCTCGGCCGCAGCTGCCGCGATGCGCAGCGCCTCGTCGAGGCCCTCGGGGTTCTTGCCACCGGCCGTCGCGATGTCGCCTTTGCCGCCACCCCCGCCACCGACGGCCTTGGCAGCATCCTTGATGAGGTCGCCCGCCGCAGTGCCGCTGGCGGGCGTGACCGCTGCGACCAGCGACACACCACCGGTGTCGGTGACGCCACCGAGCACCACGATCTCGACACCTGCTTGCTGACGCACCGCCACCGCCAGATCGCGCAGATCACCGGGCGAAAGACCATCGATGCGAGTGATGACCCGCCCATCGACGCCCGCCGCGGCGAGCTCGCCTGCCCGCCCCAGCGCCAGCTTGCCGCGCAGCGCCTTCAGCTCGTCGTGCAACGCCTTGATCTCGTCGAGCCGGCGCTGCACACCGGCCACCAGATCGTCGGCCGGCGAGCCCACCAGCCGGGCGGCCTCGGCCACGGCAGCGCTGTCGCGCTGCAGCAACCTGACCGTGTTCTCGCCGGTGGTGGCCTCGATGCGGCGCAGGTTGCTGCCGATGCTGCTCTCGTTGATGACCTTGATGGCACCGATGTCGCCGGCGGCACGCACGTGCGTACCGCCGCACAGCTCGATGGAGCTGCCCACTTCCAACACGCGCACCACATCGCCGTACTTGTCGCCGAAGAAGGCGATGGCGCCCAGGGCCGTGGCTTCGTCCTTGGTGGTCTCGAACGCACGAGCAGGGGCGTTGGCAAGGGTCTCGCTGTTGGCGATGGCCTCGATGCGACGGATCTCGTCGGCGGTGACCGCCTCGTAGTGGCTGAAGTCGAACCGGAGACGATCGGGGCCGACCAGCGAGCCGGCCTGCTTGACGTGCTCGCCCAGCACCTTGCGCAACGCATGGTGCAGGATGTGCGTGCCGGTGTGGTTGCGGCGGATGGCATCACGGCGAGCCACGTCGATGCCGGCGGTGGCTGCGTCGCCGACGAGGATCTCGCCGCTCTCGATGCGAGCCGTGTGGCGCCGCAGGCCGGGCAACGCGAACGTGGTGTCGACCACGCGGGCTACGCCACCATCGGTGCGGATGGTGCCGGTATCGCCGACCTGACCGCCGGCTTCGGCATAGAAGGGAGTGCGGTCGAGGAAGATCTCCACCGTGTCGGTGCCGTCGTCGAGCGTGCCACCGGGCAGCACCGCCACGACCTGCGCCGAAGCAGAGTCGTCGGTGTACCCCACGAACTCGGTGATGCCGTGCTGCTCGACCACTTCGCGATACCCGTCGAGGCGGTCCTCGTCGGTGGCGTTGCCTTTGCGACCGGCCTTGGCGCGCTCGCGCTGAGCCTTCATCTCGGCGTCGAAACCTGCGTTGTCGACCACGACGCCACGCTCGCCGGCGATCTCCTGCGTGAGCTCCAGAGGGAAGCCGTACGTGTCGTGCAGCAGGAAGGCCGTGCCGCCGGGCAGCGACTGAGTGTGCTCGCTGAGCTCGTCCTCGAGGATGACCAAGCCGGTCTTCAGCGTTTGACGGAAGCGCTCCTCCTCGCGAGTGAGCACGTTGACGATGAAGTCGCGGTTGGCCTGTACGTCGGGGTAGGCATTGCCCATCACATCGACGGCAGTGTCGACCAGCGTGGGCATGACGAGCCGCTCGGTGCCCAGCAGGTAGGCGTACCGAACCGCACGGCGGATGATGCGGCGCAGCACGTACCCGCGGTTCTCGTTGCTGGGGAACACGCCGTCGCTCACCAGCATCGCGGCCGAGCGAGCGTGCTCGGCCAGCACGCGCATGGCGAAGCTGTCGCGATCGTCGTAGTCGCCAGCGCGGTAGCTGCGGCCGGTGAGGCTGCAGGCCTGATCGATGAGCGGCTGCATCAGCGATGTCTCCCACACCGCATCCACGCCCTGCAGCAGGCACAGCATGCGCTCGAGCCCGAGCCCGGTGTCGATGCTGGGCTTCGGCAGCAGCGTGCGTGAGCCATCTGGGGCCTGGTTGTACTGCATGAACACCAGGTTCCAGAACTCCATGTAGCGATCGCCGTGGGTGTCGTGCAGCGGGCCGCCGGCCGGGCCGAACGCTGGGCCGCGGTCGATGTGGATCTCGCTGCACGGGCCGCACGGGCCGGTGTCGCCCATCTGCCAGAAGTTGTCCTTGTCGCCCAGCCGCTGGATGCGCTCCATCGGCACGCCGACCTGCTCGTGCCAGATGGCCTCTGCTTCGTCGTCGCTCTCGTGCACGGTGATCCACAACCGGTCGCCGTCGAGCCCGAACGTCTCGGTGGTGAGCTCCCAGCTCCAGGGAATGATCTCGTTCTTGAAGTAGTCGCCGAAGCTGAAGTTGCCCAGCATCTCGAAGAACACCAGGTGTCGCTTGGTGCGGCCGACGTCGTCGAGGTCGTTGTGCTTGCCGCCGGCGCGAGCGCACTTCTGGCTGCTGACGGCGCGGTTGTACGGCGGCACCTCGTCGCCCACGAAGTACGGCTTGAACGGCACCATGCCGGCCACCGTGAACAGCACCGTCGGGTCGTGCGGGATGAGGCTCGCCGAGGGCACGACTGCATGGGCCTTGGCCGCGAAGAAGTCGAGGAAGGCGGAACGGAGCTGATCCGCGGTCTGTGGTGGCGTGGACGGTGGCGTACCCATGGAGGCAGAAGCCTACCGAGGAGCGAACGTCTGGAACCCTTCGTTTCCGCCTGTGAGCAGGGTCATCGGGCTGCGGCCGCCGTCGAGGTAGCCGAGCGCGTACGCCCCCGTCTCGTACCCGAGCAACCGCTGCACGCGCTCGGGCATGGCCCTCACCTCGTCGAGCGAATACGACAGGTACTGGTTCTCCTCCTGCCGCAGCCAGCCGAGCACGTAGTCGACGTTGATGCCCACTCGGGTTCGATCGCTGCGATTCGCTCCTCCACCATGCACCGTGGAACCGAGGTAGAGCACCACCGAACCCCGCGGCATTTCGGCAGGCACGGTGTCAGCCGGTTCATACCGCCGGTCATCCGGTGTGCGGTGGCTGTCGGGGACGACCCTGGTGGCGCCGTTGACCTCGCTGAAGTCGTTCAACGCCCAGATCGTGCTCACCTCCACGTCGACGTCACGCGGGAACGGGAAGAAGTCGAAGCACCAATGATCGCGATGCAGATGCTGTGCCGGCGACTGCGGACCGATGGCGATCGACTGCGAGAGATGCAATTGGAACGTGGTCTTCTTCGGCCACAGCGAGCGCTCGACGACGTCGAGCACGAGCGGGTGAGCGATCAGCGCGATGCTGGCGGGCACGCGGGTGAGCAGGGCGCCCGTGCGCCGCGTGTTGCGGCCGGAGAAGTCGTCGGCACCCTGTGGGGTTGTGTCGATCCATGGCGAAAGTTCCGCGGCAACCCGGTCGCAGAGTGCGTCGTCGACGAGGCGCTCGACGATCACGACGCCGTGCGCGAGCAGCGCAGCTGCGATCTCGTCAGCGCTCGCATCACGGTCGAAACGGGGAATGTCGGTGCCCATGCCCGCGACAGTAGACGGGCTCGGCGAGCCGGTTGCTAGCGTCGCCGTTCGTGCCGATCGACACTCATGAATGGATCAGTTTCGAGGACGACCACACTCGCCGTACGTGGGTGTTCGATGCAACGTTTCTGCGCAGTCGATGGAGCTGCATCTTCGGAGCCGGCTGCCAAGGGGTGCTCGACAGCGACGCCACCGAACTGTCGCAGGGCTGCTGCAGCTACGGCGCCCACTTCATCGACGAAGCCGACGTGCAGACCGTCGTCGAGTCGTCGGCGCGCCTGAGCAAGCAGCATTGGCAGTTCAAGAAGAAGGGCAAGGCCGGCGGCATCTTCGACGTGGTCGACGGGGTCACCACCACCCGCCTCATCGACGACGCGTGCATCTTCCTCAATCGACCCGGCTTCGACGGTGGCGCCGGCTGCGCGTTCCACATCGCAGCACTGGAAGTGGGCGAGCGACCGATGGACTGGAAGCCCGACGTGTGCTGGCAGCTGCCGCTCAGGCTGGAGGAGCACACCGACGACCACGGCTACGTCACGTCGACCCTGCGCGAGTGGAAGCGCCGCGACTGGGGCCCGGGCGGCACCGACTTCCACTGGTGGTGCACCGAGACCGACGAGGCCTTCGTCGGCGCGGTTCCCGCCTACGTGTACCTGCGCGACGAGATCGTCGAGATGGTCGGCCAGTGGGCCTACGACCACATGGTGGAGCTGATCGAGCGGCCGCAGTGGACACCGCTCCCCCATCCCGCCGTGCGCCCCTAGCGCCCGCACAGCAGACCCGCGCACGCGCGAGCGCGTCAGCAGACCGACCCCACCGCCGCGGTCGACCCGCACTCCCCACCGTCTGTGTCACGGCATAGAACGGGGTTCGGTCTGTGCCGTGACACAGCCGGCCAGCTCACGCAGCTCGGCTGAGGGAGAGCGCGGCTGCGACCTGCTCGGCCACCCAGTCGGGCGTCGTCACCACATGGTCGTAGGTGAACTGCAACACCAGATACCCGGCAAGCGTCAGCCGATTCACCCGTTCGGCGTCGATTTGCATCTGCAACTTCGTGCGATGATGGCGATAGCCGAGCACCTCGACGATCAAGCGAGTGTCGGGAAAATGGAAGTCGACTCGGATCAGTTTCCCGTTGCGTTTGCCCATCACCTGTTGGGGCATCGGCAGTGGAACGTTGGCGGCGTGGATCAGTCGCAAGAACTCGCGCTCCAGCCACGAGTGCGCGCCACGAGTGACCTCGATGCCTTCGATCACCCCCATCAACAGCGGCACTCCGTAACGCCCACGACCACGAAGTTCGACGATTCGACGGTGAAGGAACTCTTCGGTGGTTGCCAAGTCGCGAAGGGCGCCGTCGAGCGCCATCGTGAGTTGTTCCGCGGTCGCGGTGGATGCCAGGTCGATCAAGGTGCGCGTGGGCGATGTCACCCGAGTGCCGTCGACGGCTTCACAGTCCAGCGGCGGCAGCACCGTCGTGGTGTGAATGTGGTGGCCGACCCGTTGCAGGTTGTGCCCTCGGAGAACCACCATGTGAAAGGGCAACTTCAGGCGATATCCATCAAACGAATGCAGCGCAGCGGCCGTCGGGCCGCAGGCCCGGGCAGTCTCGCCCAGGCTGTCGAGTAGTTCATCGAGCTGCCGGCGCAGACGTTGAACGTGCGGAGGCATCTCGCCTCGATGGTCAATCGGAGAGTTCATGGCCATCTCGCCGATTCAACCGTCAGCGATGTGGGCATCCACCTCGCCACGCCTGATCGGGGCGTTGCGATGTGACGCTGCCCGATCTGTGTCACGGCACAGGACGGGGTACCGGCTGTGCCGTGACACAGCCGGTACGGGGGGCCACAGACCTGCAGCCGTCACCATCGATCACGGCACCGGGGCTCCCCCACACGGGGAGCCGACGATCAGCTGGTCTTCTTGTTGGACTTGCGGCGTTCTTCCAGGCCCAGGTGACGCTTGCGGATGCGGATGTTCTTGGGCGTGACTTCCACCAGCTCATCGCCGGCGATCCACTCGATCGCGGTTTCCAGCGTGTGGATCTTCGGGGCCGGCAGCTTCACCGCGTCGTCGTGGCTG
>JACDJA010000878.1_pt1 | contig 29139 bp, 31 predicted proteins | sample 7449241 | NCBI WGS metagenome assembly JACDJA01 (sample SAMN14253289, study PRJNA609438) | sludge metagenome | isolation source: initial anaerobic sludge | collected 2018-12-20 | reverse complement strand
AATATACAAATGGTAATCAGTTAGTAACTGTAGTACTGGGTTCTGAGGATAGATTCACTGATACTGCTAACTTGGAAAGAATTAGTAGGGGGTTATTAAAATGAAAGTAGGCCTCCCTCTTTAACGGGAGCAGGGGGTAATTCTATCTTGTCTTGTACAATATCGTAGTTTATTGCTGGGTAATATATAAAGAAATCAGCTCTCTCTCCACCTTTTAGCTCTGCTTGTCCCTCTACCATATATACTGGTTGTAGATACTGTTGTTCTGTTAAACCTTCGTAATATGTAATATACATATTGTCTACTCTAAATTTGTCTACACTTTGAACGGTGTAAGGTCTTACTTCATCACCAGTACTGTTTAGATATACAAGACTACCTTCTCCTTCCTGTATTTTTTGTAATGCTAATGAGGGGGATACTAATTCATATGTACCACAGCTTTCTGTCTCTAAACTCCATGTGTTGTACTCTATTTGATATACATTATTCAATGATTTAAGCTCATCATTTCTAGGTCCAACATATACAGAAATGTTTGTTTTAACAGGATATTGATATGTGAGTAGAGTACTGAAATTGTATACTTCTACTCTTTCATCATTTACAATTTTACTCCCTGTCTCATATGTTAAATCTCTACTTGTTAAGCTATCTACCATCTGTTGAGCTCCTTCTAGATTTGTTGCTATTGATATCATTGGTACCTTTCTTAAAAAGTCTACCCTTATTAATTCTGCAGTTATGAGTGACTCTGCTTGTGAGAATGAACCATCTGGATTTATATCTATCAAATGTATTGTTGGTTGTACTTCAGTATACACCTGATCTAATACTCCAATACTTCGCAGTGCGTTAGTAGCAATAGAGGGTGCTTCCCTTTCTGTAGGTAAGTCGAATTCTCTTCGTATTTCTCTAATCTTTTCATGCTCTGTTTTAAGGGTGAAGTTTAAGTCTCTAGCTCTAATATTTAAGCTTCTTCCTGTTGTGTTATCTACCCATATATATCCTGTTGTTCCCTGTCTTACTATTCTCTCTGGATCAAAACCCATTTTTGTAGCCAATATTTTTGCTTCGGCTTGTGAATTAATGATTTGACCTAAGTTAGTATATCTATATACATTTACAATATTGGGTAAACTATCTATCTTCCCACTATCTGTTTGTAATTCAAATATCATCTCTGAATCAGGAGTTACCTCTAGTGAAGGTATTTCTAATTTATGTTCCAAGAATTCTTCCTTCTCTTGTGTACAGGCGTAGTTGGCTGTTAGATACTCTGGTGGTAGTGTACTGTCTTTAGATGAGAGTAAAAAGAGTAATACTAATATGAACAGAGTCCCTGCAATTAATACTATTACTCCAAATCTTTTAGTCCAAAACGCAGCTTCTGTTAATGTCATGGTATAATAATAACAGTGTATATTTGTTATATCAACCTAATTTTATACCTCTTTCTTTTTAATGAGAACAGTAGAAGAAAATATCCAATTAGCACAATTACTTTTTCCAAATGTAGATGAAAGTGTCGAGGATATTCTAAAGAAATATCCAAAGAGAGAATTAACAGAAGACCAGTTAGTGTTAAGATTTGCACCTAGTCCTACGGGTTTTGTACATATTGGTAGTGTATATATGGCTTTGATTAATGAAAAATTAGTTAGACAGAGTAATGGTATCTTCATCCTTAGAGTAGAAGATACAGATAAAAAGAGAGAGATTGAAAGTGGGGTAGATGTCTTGGTAGATGGTATTAATGCTTTTGATATTGACATAGACGAGGGAATTGTTGATGGTGGTAAATACGGTCCATATCTTCAAAGCGAAAGGGGTGATATATATCATATATTTGCAAAGGATCTTGTTTCTAAGGGTTTAGCATATCCATGCTTTGCTTCATCTAATGAATTAGAAGAGATTAGAGCTAAGCAGAGTGAAATGGGTGTTAGAACTGGATACTACGGTGAGTTTGCTAAGTGGAGAGACGCTTCTTTTGATGATGTCCAAAAAGAGTTAGAGGTAGGTACTCCCTTTGTAATTAGGTTGTACTCTCAAGGTATCAATGAAAGAAAGATCAATGTTGTTGACCTGATTAAGGGTGGTATTACTCTCTCTGAAAATGATATGGACGCGGTACTTCTTAAATCAGATGGTTTACCTACATATCACTTTGCTCACCCTATTGATGATTCTTTAATGGATATTAGCTTTGTACTTAGGGGTGACGAGTGGCTTCCCTCACAACCTTTACATATGGAGATATTTAAAGCTTTAGGCTTTGATGCTCTCTCATATGGTCATATTTCTCCTCTAATGAAATTAGAAGGGGGTAACAAACGGAAGCTAAGTAAGAGAAAAGATCCTGAAGCAGATATTGCTTACTACATTGAAAAGGGATATCCAATTAATGGTGTAAAAGAATATCTTCTTAATATTGCTAACTCAAATTTCTATGATTGGAGGATGCAAAATCCACAAAGTAATATATCTGAATTTGAACTAAGATTGGAGAAGTTTAATAGGGCAGGGGCTCTGTTTGATATTAGAAAACTAGAAGATATTTGTAAGGAGTATATCTCTAAATTAAGTGCTACAACTGTATATGAACAGGCACTTAAATGGTCTGAAAGTTTTAACAAAGAGCTATATGAGAGATTAAAAGAGAACAAAGATTACTGTATTAATATTTTTAATATTGAAAGAGAGGGTAGTAAGGTTAGAAAAGATTTAGTTAGATGGTCAGATATTCCTGATATGTTAGATATGTTCTTTGATGATTACTCAACGGAGAAAGTAGATATGGATATTAATCTTCAAAAAACAATATTAGAGGAATATCTTAATACCTTGTATATTGGAGATTCTTCGCAGGAGTGGTTTGGTAAGATTAAGGATATTGCACAGAGGAATGGTTTCTCTACTGATTTTAAAGAGTACGAAAAAGAACCTAAGAAGTTTAAAGGTAAGGTAGGAGATGTAGCTATGGTTATTAGGGTAGCTATTACTGGCAGAAAGCAAACGCCAGATCTTTATCAGGTTATACAGGTAATGGGAGAGAGTAAAGTTCGTGAAAGGGTAGAAAGGTATATTAAATCTCTGTAGGAATGTAGTATAATCGGGTGCTTTTGCCGGATCGTCTAATGGTAGGACGGCGGTCTCTGGAACCGCTAATCATAGTTCGAATCTATGTCCGGCAAGTTAGTTTCTCACAGATGCTATTAATTGATTCACTTTCTGTATTGCAGAAAAAAGCAGAGGATTACTCTCTTGTGGTACAAACCCTATCTCATCTGCTATGATTTCCATTTCATCTTCTGAAAGTAATACTTGGTACTGCTTTGTACTATTCGAATCCTCAAGTAAACATGAGAGCTTGTTAAAGAGAGGTGTACCTTTGTAATTTTGTAAAGGTAAGTTATTGAGTAGTTCTCTTGTTTCTTCATTTGTTAATTGTAGTACTCCTCTTTGCATATCAGATTATATTCTTAAATATTATTTTTTCCAATTATCTATTTAGTAGTTTTGTTACAGTAAGTATCTCTTCTACCATTTCTTTTTTTCTACTGTCTTGATCAGACTCTATCGCTGTTGTAAAACAGTGATGAAGATGGCTTTCCATCATTGTCTGGTTTGCAGATTTAAGTAATCCTATTACAGCTAAATTCTGTTGCATTATATCTATACAGTATTTCTCCTCTTCTACCATCTCTATTATCTTCCCTATTAAGCTTTTTGCTTTTTTAAGATTTACTAAGGCAGATTGTTTTCCATTTTTCATATTTAATATACATATGAATTAAAATATCGGAGGAATTATCCCATTCGCTATTAGTACTCCTAAGAGATTGTATATTGCAAAAAGAATTACTAAGAAGCCAGATATCTTTAGAAAGAGATCTGAGTTGGTACTCTCTGCTATCTTTTTAGAACCAAGTGATATTAAAAAGAGAGCTGGAAATGTTCCTAGTGCAAATACTAACATTATTAATCCTCCTTGTAGGAAATCTCCAGAGAGAACAGAATTTAGTTGCATAGACTGAGTAAAGCCACAAGGTAGTAAGAATGTGCCTGCTCCAAGTAGAATTGGGGTAAATGTATTTGATATTTTACCTCTAGTAAAGAGACCTTGAGAAAGTGTTTTAGGTAGCGTAAATTCAATTTTCCTAAAGAAGGTAGATATATCTAGAAGATTTAATCCTAGTATGAGCATAACAATAAAGAGAGTAATACCTATAGCTAGCTCTATACCCTTTGAGAGAATAAAGAGGGAACCAACTATGCCCAATATTCCACCTAGTAAAAAGAATCCTACTATTCTTGCAATATGAAAGAGTAACATTGGTTTTATTCCTACCTTCTCTTTCGCATATACAGAAGACATTGAGAGGACAAGAGAACCAACTACTGCCATACATGATGATATGGAGGCTAATATTCCCAGTAAGAATATTATTGGAAATGAAAGCTCCTTAGAAAAAAAAGATTCTCCTATTGTCAATTTCTGTATAAACAGGAAGAGTAGGAGTAGTATTAATGCGAGAGTAAATGCTAATGGTAAGTTGTTTGTATTACTCTGTTTTTTCTCTATCTCTGTTTTTATTTTATATCCACTACCTTTCATCTTTTTATTTATGTCAGCTATGATTTTCTCGGTATCTATGGAATCTTCGATTTCTAAGATTACTGTTTGAGTAGAGTTCTCTGCTTTAATACTCTTAATTCCCTTAATATTTTTAAATTGAGATTCTATATACAGTTCACATGAGGGACAGTGCATACCTTCTACAAAGTATTTCTTTTTATTCATTTCCTATTTTTAAAATTTTAAGTCTAAGTGAATTAGCAACCACTGAAAAACTACTAAATGCCATTGCTAGGCCTGCAAATATAGGGTTGAGTAATATTCCCCAAATTGGATAGAGAATTCCTGCAGCAATTGGGATACAGATAATATTGTATATGAAAGCCCAAAATAGATTCTGTTTAATGGTTTTGAGAGTTGCTTTTGCTACTTTAAATGAAATTACTACTTTACTAAGGTCACCTCCTAAAAGAGTTATATCTGATGTAGATATAGCAATCTCTGTTCCTGTAGCCATTGCCATACTTACATTTGCCAAAGCTAGAGCAGGTGCATCATTAATACCATCTCCTATCATTGCAACATTCTTGCCTTCCATTTGAAATCTTTTTACATATTCTGCTTTTTGATCAGGTAATACCTCTGCAAAATATTGATTAATACCTAATTCTTTAGAAATACTTTTTGCTGTATTTTCATTATCACCAGTTATCATTACAGTCTCTATATTCATACTATGGAGTTTATTTATAACTTTCTTACTTTCTTCCTTAAGAGGATCTGAGATTAATATTCTTGCTAGTACTTCTTTTTTGGTTGTTAGTAAGACTACAGTAGCCGTACTATCCTTACTCTGTGGAATACTTTTTATACCCATCTCTTCTATATATGAAGGTTTGCCGATATAGTAGGTGGTACCGTTTATATCTCCCTGTATACCCTTGCCATCAATATTTCTAAAGTTCTTAACTTTAACCTCTTTAATATCTCTGTCTTTTAGCTGATTTGTAATAGCTGAGGCTAATGGATGTTGAGAGAGAGATTCTAGATTATATATTATTGTATTTAATTCTTTCTCATTCCCCTGTATATATTCCATCTCTTCAACCTTAGGAAATCCTTTTGTAAGAGTTCCTGTTTTATCAAAAATTACTGTATCTATTCTGTTTAACTTCTCTAAACTTTCTGCATTCTTAACAAGTATTCCATTCTGAGCTGCTTTACCAATACCAACAACTATTGCAGTAGGAGTAGCTAATCCAAGAGCACAAGGACATGCTATAACCAATACTGAAACTAAAGAGGATATCCCTAGTGGTATGTACGAGAAGTTAGAGGTTGTGAATGCAAAGAATATCCAAGTTATTATTGTTATACTTGCTATTACCAATATTGTAGGAACAAATATGCTAGATATTTTATCTACTATCTTTTGTATCTCTGCTTTAGAATCTTGTGCCTCTTTTACAATCTTTATAATATTGGCAATCGCTGTATCATCTCCTACCTTAAGAGCTTCCATCTGAAAGGAGCCTTGTATGTTTGTAGTTCCCCCATATACCAGAGAGTCTTTCTCTACATCCTGTGGAATTGGTTCTCCTGTAAGCATGGATACATCTATTACACCATTACCTTCTGTTATTTTCCCATCTACAGGTATTATGGCCCCTGGTTTTAGTAGTAGTATGTCTCCTTTCTTAATATCTTCAACCTTTATCTCTATTTGTTTTCCCCCTTTTATTAAAATTGCTGTTTTAGCTTGTAGAGTAGCTAATTGCTTAATCGCTTCCCCTGTTTTGTATTTAGATCTATATTCTAAATATTTCCCAAGGTATACAAAACCAATGACTACGATTATTGCATCAAAAAATGAATTCTCACTTATATTAACCCCTATACTAAGAATCTTATTTAGAAATACAAACAGACTGTATATATATGCAGAGAAAGTACCTATCCCAATTAGTGTATCCATATTAGCACCCTCTTTTTTAAGAAATCTTTGAATACCTCTTAAGAAAGGTCTTCCTACACTAAAAAGAATTACTGTTGAGAATATTAAAAGTGTAGTGTTAAGGATGGTATATGGTATGTGTATCTTGGGTAGTGAATCAAAAAGCATTGTAGATATCTCATATATCATATACAGAAAGATCAGGAGAGATATTGGTAGTATGTATTTTAATTTGGAGATTTTTTCTTTTAACTGAATCTCTTGTATATTCTGTGTATTAGTAAGCAGTTCATATCCGTGAGGTTTAAGTTCCTGATTTATTAGGGATATGTCTTTATGGGGATTCTCGGATTCTATATATCCACTTTCAGAAGCAAAATTTACTGCATATTTATTAATATTTTTATCTTTAAAAACATTCTCTATATTTAATGCACATGTAGCACAACTCATTCCTTTTATGGCAAACTCTACTCTAGTCATATCTTTTTATTCAAAAGTTATTGTAAATGTATACATACCCATACTACATGAACCTAGTATGCTTTTTCCTTTTTCTGGAGTACCCAAATCTATTTCTGTTATTCCTTCTTGAGGTAATATTTCTGTAATGTTTAGAGCAGGTATTCTAAATGATCTTTCACAACCGTATGAATTTTGTGATTCTAACCTTAGAATGGTTTCTTTGTTAGCTTTTGCTGTTATTTTTGCTGGGAAGTATCCCCCTGATGTAGCTATTACATTTATTATCTGTATTCCATTCTCTTCTTCAACTGCGTTTTTTGTTCCAGCTTTTACTTCTTCTGTACTACCAGTATCATCTGAAAAGTAAAGAGAGAGGAATACTATTACTGTTATTACTAGAAGTGAGAGTATTAAGTAAAAAGTTTTCATATTCAAGAGTAATATATTATTTATATACCTAGGGGGTAGGTATATGTTATTGTGTTCTTTGCCTTATGTCAACAGAAGGCCTTCTTCTAAGGAGACATTAGAGTAAATATTAGGTATAAAATAGTATTAACAAATGTAATCTTTTGATTTAAAATTTCTTTGTATAACTTAGGTAGTATTAAATATGAGTAAGAAATTGTATAGATCTGAAACAGACAAAATAGTTGGTGGAGTATGTGGGGGATTAGCTCAGTATTTTGGTATTGACTCCGCTATTGTTCGTTTAGTATTTGTTCTAATTCTTGTATATGGTGGATCTGGTCTCCTAGTTTACATTATTCTGTGGATAGTGTTGCCTACACAATCAACAATATATACCTCCTCTAATGACGTTATTTCACAAAACAGTAAAGAGATTAAAGACACTATCTCTAAAACCACTAAGGGAGTAAAGGTTTCTGTAAAGACGGATACCAAGAGTAAGAAGTAATTTAATTTAATATTTTTTTAAAATGAATAGGAGTTCTAAAGATATTGTATGGGCAATCTTTCTAATATTTGTTGGTTTCATATTTCTTCTTAATACAACAGGAGTTGTAGGATGGGGAATTTGGACATATATATTAAGATTTTGGCCAATATTTTTAATATTAGGAGGTATTAAATTAATAGCTGGTAAATCTATACTTGCAGAGGTAATTCTCTCTGTTGTTGCTGTAATTCTTTTTCTTTTTGCAGGTGCAATCTCATATATTTCATATACAGAAAGTAGAGTATCTTTCTTACCTAAGGGTATTAACAATTGTATCTTAGGAGATTGTCCTGGTTTTTCAAGAGGAACAGTGCAGGAGAGCTTTGAAGTATCTAGTACATATCCATATGAGAATGTAAACAGAAGAGAGCTAGATTTAAGTATTGGTGCTTCTAAATTTACATTAACGGATACTGATACATTAGAATATTTTACTGCAGATGCAATATATCCTGTACAGTACTCTACACCTGAATTTAAGAGTGAGAGTACAGAAGAGAAATTAAGTATTGGTTTTAGAAGTGCATCTTTTACAGGTTTTAATGTTTTTCATAATGAGAAATCAGAGTATGAGTTTGTACTTGGTAGAAAAGATATGTTAACCGATTTAAGAGTAGTTCTAGGTGCTGGAGATGGTAGTATGGTATTAGATAATATCTTACTTGGGGAGGTAAATAGTACTGTTGGTGCAGGTAGATTGACTTTGAGTATTGGTGAAAGAAGTGTACCTTCAGAAAAGATATATATTGAAGTAGGGGCAGGGGAATTTGTTTTAGAATTAGATGAAAGTATTGGATATACCTTAGAGTATGATTTGGGAGTAGGTAGTATTACAGGTGATGGAAAAGACATTGCTACTTTTGCTGGTAGTGAGAAAGAGTATGAATCTGAAAACTATGAATCTTCTGATTTAAAAGTTAAGATTGTAGCTAATGTTGGTGTTGGTACTTTAGCTATTAATACAAAGTAATAAATTTTTTAATCTTTCTTTATGAAAAACAGTAGTAAATTTGTTTTAGGAGTAATACTAATTGTTCTTGGTATTCTCTTTTTGGTTGATCAAGTTGGCTTGTTTAATACCTTTAATATATCTTTCTGGAATATATTTTGGACATTCTGGCCTTTAATATTAATATTTTTAGGTGTTAAAGTTCTTGTTGATGGTAATAGTAATGGGGGAATAATTCTGCTTGTTTTAGGTGTGGTATTTCTTTCGACCAATCTTTTTAAGTGGGACTTTTTCTCAATCCTTTGGCCAGTAATAATCATTACAATTGGTCTCTCAATTCTCTTTAAGAGAGAGAGTGGTACAGTAAATGCCTCTAAGAGTACATCTAGCGAAGATACTATTAGTGAGAGTGTAGTATTTTGGGGAGTAGAGAGGAAAGTTAAGAGTAAGAATTTTAAGGGAGGAGATATTAATGTAGCCTTTGGTGGAATGGAGCTAGATTTAAGAGAAGCCAAAATTGCAAAAGAGGGAGCTAAACTAAATATCAGTTGTGCATTCGGTGGTGTAGAACTATTTGTTCCTAAAGATTGTAGAGTTAAAACCAATGGTACTGGTATCTTAGGAAGTTGGGATTCAAAGGTAGAAGAGAGAGAAGTCTCTACTCCTGTACTAGAGATTACTGGTGGAGTTGCATTCGGAGGCGTAGAGATTAAGTAGTTAATCTCCAATCGATTTCTGATATACCTTTTGATTTAAGGTAAGTGTTTGTCTTACTGAAAGGTTTACTTCCAAAGAATCCTCTGTTTGCAGAAAAAGGAGATGGGTGTGGTGATTGTATTATCATATGTTTACTCTCATCAATTAAGGAAACCTTCTGGTGTGCATATTTACCCCAAAGTATGAATACAAGATTTTCTTTCTTAGAAGAAAGCTGTGATATTACTGAGTCTGTATACTGTTGCCAACCTATGTTCCTATGCGATGCTGGAGAATCTTTCCTTACTGTTAGTACACTGTTTAAAAGTAGTACCCCCTGTTTTGCCCAAGCTGTTAAGTCTCCGCTACTAGGAATAGGATATCCTAAATCACTTTGTAATTCTTTAAAGATATTTCTTAAAGATGGTGGAAGCTTAATACCCTTGTTTACAGAGAATGCTAATCCATTTGCTTGTCCTTCTCCATGATATGGATCTTGTCCTAGTATTACGACCTTTGTCTTTTCAAAGGGTGTTAAGTGTAATGCCTTAAATACTTCATTCTTTGGAGGATATATATAAGATTGGCCGTATGCTTCTTTTAGAAGTAGATCTGTTTTCAATATTCTTTCTAAAAAATGTATAATATATAGATATATTAATTGAAAAGATATTAAAATGCCATACGATCATGAAGAAGAGACTGGATATATAGAACATATTGTAGAAGGAAAAAGAGTAAGTACTGATGATGGAAGATATGGGATATATCAAAGAGCAGAAGAAAGAGATATTAGTGAGGAGGATGTTAAGGGTAAGTTAGGGAAATATGATGAGATATTCAGAAGTTTTTCATCTCAAATGGGGTTAATGGAGTATGAAAATGATGCAATATATTACCATCGCAATATTGAAAGAGAACCTGCGAAATTAGATATGGCATATACAATGCTCAAGGAAAATTCTGTAAGTAGTGAAGTGTATTTCATTGTAGATTACAACAGAGCTCTTAGATATGATATCCCTCTTTTGGTTGTTAGATTAAATGACAGATTAGGGATAGAGGGTAAATCTAACTCTTTGACAGTATGGGGATATGATTCTTCTAAAAAAGAATTTACAAATTCAAGAGAGGTAAAATCTTTAGAAGAGAATACAAAGATATATAAAGAGTTAGGTTCATATCTTCGTAATGAGCCTGGAAGTGCAGATCCTTTCTTTAAGGTAGCTTCTTCAATACACTCTTTGTAGTGTGGTATAATGTGGCAACACATTGACCCAGATATCACTGGTGAGTGGTGGAAAGAAAGCCATATGGTGAGTAGAATCCAACGATTTGCTGTCGTAAGAAAGCAGAGACCATTTCTAATGGTCTGTAAGGAGATTGTAGTAATACAATTTTAAAAAAGGGTGGTAACACGTATATGCGTCCCTTTGTAAGAGTTGGTACAATGTATCATATCTTACAAGGGGATTCTTGTTTAATATTAGTATATATACAAATGGAAAGTATGAAGATATCTAAAGAGAATGGTATGCCTAACTTCCCCAATACAGAGTTGGAAATATTAAAATATTGGGAAGAAAAGGATATCTTACGCAAATCTATTGAACAAAGATCAACAGAAAAGCCTTTTACTTTCTACGATGGGCCCATTACCTCTAACAACAAACCTCACTACGGTCATGTACTAACGATGGTAATTAAAGATGTAATACCTAGGTACAAAACTATGAAAGGTTTTAGAGTAGACAGAAGCTTAGGTTGGGATTGTCAAGGAATACCTGTAGAGTATGAAGTTGAAAAGTCTTTGGGTTTTGAAGCAAAGGAAGAAATAGAGGAGTTTGGAGTGGAGAAATTTAATAAGATGTGTAGGGAATCTGTAGAGAAATATCAAGGAGAGATATCTGCAGTAACAAAAAGAATGGGTAGGTGGGTTAACAAGGACGAAGAGTATGCCACTATGAATTCAACATATATTGAAAGTATATGGTGGTCATTAAAGGAGCTTTTTAACAAAGGATTACTGTATCAGGGTTACAAAGTTGTTCCTTACTCTACCAGGGCAGGTACAACTCTTTCTAACTCAGAGGTTGCATTGGGAGGATACAAGGCAATAGTGGATCCTGCTGTAACAGTTAAACTTAAGCTAAAGGAGAAAGATTCATATCTTTTAATATGGACTACAACACCTTGGACTCTACCTGGAAACCTACTTGCTGCTGTTGGAAAAGAGTTTAACTATGTTGAAGTAGAGTATGAAGGAGAAAAATATATTGTTGGAGAGAGTCTTGTAGAGAGTGTCTTCGGGAGTGAATTAAAAGCTTTAAATACATATAAAGGAGAAGAATTAATTGGTCTAGAGTATGAACCTCTCTACTCTTACTATGCACAAAAGAGTAAAGAAGGGGCCTTTAAAATTGTACATGCAGATCATGTCACCTTAGATGAGGGTACTGGTATTGTTCATCAGGCTCCATATGGAGAGGAAGACTTTGCATTGATGACAGGTATGGGTATAGGGATGTTTGATTACCTTGATGATCAGGGAAATATGAAAGAGGAAATAGAACAGTTTAAGGGTATGTTTTACAAGAAGGCTAACAAATACATTATGCAAGATTTAGAAGAAAGGAATCTTCTTTTTAAACACGAAGAGTATGAGCATCAAATGCCTATGTGTTGGAGAACAAATACACCTTTAATATACAAACCTATTAAAAGTTGGTATGTGAAAGTCACTGCAATTAGAGATCTTTTAGTAAAAGAGAACAAAGATATATCTTGGATACCAGAGCACGTAAAAGAGGGAAGGTTTGGTAATTGGTTGGAGGATGCAAGAGATTGGGCATTAAGTAGAAACAGATATTGGGGTACACCTCTTCCTGCATGGATATGTGAGAAGTGTGGTGAGATAGAGGTGTTGGGTTCGTTTGAAGAGGTAAAAGAAAAGTCTGGTATTGAATTAACCGATCCTCATAAGCCATTTGTTGATGAAATTACTTTCGGGTGTTCTAAGTGTGATGGAACTATGAGCAGAGTAAATGATGTAATAGATGTGTGGTATGACTCAGGTTCTATGCCATTTGCTAGATTCCACTATCCTTTTGAAAATAAAGAGAAGTTTGAATCAAAATATCCTGCGCAGTTTATAGGGGAGGGTGTTGATCAAACAAGAGGTTGGTTTTATACATTACATGTACTTGGTGTTGCTCTCTTTGGTAAGAAGGCATTCAAGAATGTAATTGTTAATGGTATGGCTCTTGCTTCAGATGGAACTAAGATGTCCAAGAGTAAAAGAAACTATACTGAGGTAAATGATGTGATAGAGAGTTTAGGAGCAGACGCATTAAGATTGTATTTTGTAAGTTCACCAATTGTACATGGTGAAGAGGTAATATTTAGTGAAAAGTTCTTAAAAGAAATTACTGCTACAGTATTACTTCCATATTGGAACTCTGTTAAATATTTCCTTAACTATCAATCTCAATTTGATTGGAAATATGATTCTGATTGGAAATCAGAGAATGTAATGGACAGATGGATATTGGCTAGATTAAATCAAACAGTACAAGAAGTAGAAGAAGGGATGGAAAGCTACAAACTTCATAAAGCGTCTAAACCTATCTTCAATTTAATAGATGATCTTTCTAAGTGGTATATACGAAGATCAAGAGAGAGATTTGTAAGTGGTGATAAGCAGGCATTGGATACTCTTCATTTTGTACTTTTTGAGATATCAAAATTAATAGCTCCATTTGCTCCCTTTATTGCAGAGTCAGTATATATGACATTAGCAAACGGGTTTGTACCATCTGCAAAAGAATCTGTACATTTAGAGGATTTCCCAACTGTTAACAGTGAGCTTTTAGATGAGCAACTACTTTCTAATATGTCTAAAGTAAGAGATATATGTTCAATTGGTTTAAATATTAGAGATGAGAAAAGAATAAAAGTAAGACAACCTCTTTCAAAGGTATATGTTCCATTACAAGATGAAGAAATGATGGAGATAGTGAAGGGGGAATTAAATGTAAAAGAGGTTATATATTCCGAGAAGAAAGTAGAGGCAGAAGGCATAGAATCACAAGAGGCTAAATATGTATTTGTTTCTTTGGATACAGATATAACAGAAGAGTTAAGGGAAGAGGGATTGTTAAATGAAATAGTAAGGGGATTACAGGTGGCAAGAAAAGAGAGCGGTTGTCAAATGGGAGAAATGATATCTATCAATTACAGAAGTGATAGTGAAGAGGTTGTAAAACTAATTGAGAAGAATACAGAAAAGCTAAGTAAAATGGTATTTGCTAAAGCATTCAATATGAAAGAAGAACTAAAAGATTCTGTATCTATTAAGGTTGAAGGCGATATCTTAGAGGTTGAGATTACTAAGTAGAAATTACTCTTCTATCTTAGTTTCTAGGCCTGTAATCTTTTCGAATGTTTTAGCAGCTGTATATAGCTTTACTCCAGAGGATACTGCTAATTCTCCAACAATATCATCGATAGCTCTGTTAAGTTCATTTTCAATTGTGACTGGTATTAATCTACCATCTTTCTCTCTACCTTTTTTAACATGATTACAGAATTGTATTGTTTCTATTGCACTCTCTATATCTGCTTTACCCTCTAATTTCTTAAATATCTCCATTAACTTGTTAAAATCTGTACTCTTTGGATCTTTAGTAGGTTTCTTTTTTAGAATGGATATTTTGTCTTTTATCTCTTTTGCAGAGTATACGGGTCTAACACTTAGGTTATCTATATTCTCTATTGGTGTAGATATTGTTATTGCACTATTAATAAACTCAAATTCAAAATACTGTTTTTTCTCTCCATTAAACTCTATCTCTTTTTGCTGTTTAACCCATCCTGCTCCATGTGAGGGGTAGAATACTTTTGATCCAATTTTGAAATTCATAATTTGTTGTAGTGTTAAGTAAAACATTCAATTATATCATTTTTTAGGGTACAATTCACTTATGAAAATAACAGTGATAGGAGGGGGTACTGGAACCTCTACAGTATTAGAAGGATTAAAAGGGTTTAGAGATTTAGACCTAGCAGTTGTTGTTGGTATGATGGATGATGGAGGAAGCAATGCTGTAGTTAGAGATGAATTTGGTTTACTACCGTTTAGTGATTTAAGGAAGTCGATAATTGCACTCTCTCAGGAAAATGAGGGAGACATTTTAAGAAGATTATTTACATACAGATTTACACAAGGAGAGGGACTTAAGGGTCATACCTTAGGTAATTTACTTATGATTGCAATGACAGAGATTTCAGGCAGTGAAGTAGATGCTATAGAGATGTTTAAATATCTTTTTAATGTCTCTGGAGAGATACTTCCTGTGACATTGGACAAGGTAAGACTTGTTGCAGAGTATAGTAATGGAAGTAAGGTAGTAGGGGAACATTTAATAGATGAACCTAAAGAGGACATTAGAATAGAGAAGTTCTATTTAGATAGTAAGGCTTTGGCATATGAGGGTACTGTTTCTAGAATACTTAATTCTGATTTCATAGTTATTGGTCCTGGAGACTTATACACAACTACACTTGCGAATATTATTGTAGAGGGAATATCTCAAGCACTTCAAAAAACCAAAGCCAAGATTATCTTCATACCCAACTTGATGTCTAAGATAGGGCAAACAAGGGGTCTAACACACAAAAGTATGGTAGAACTTGTAGAGGGATATATTGGTAGAAAGTTTGATTATGTTCTTCTTAATGAGGGTAGGATTCCACAGGTTGCATACAAAAGATACATTGCTGATGGAGAGAGTATTTTTGAAGATGATTTAAAAGATGAAAATGAGAGAAATATTGTAAGGGGGGACTTAGTTGCTAATTCGGTAATAAAGAAGGAGAAAGGAGATGTACTTGTAAGGAGTTTAGTTAGGCATGATCCTGAGAAGTTGGGTAGGGCTTTGTACGGAATCTTTAGGGGTAGATGGAAATCCTTACTTTACTCTTTTCTTTCCCTTTATCGTTAAAAGAGCATTCTTGGGTATCTTTTTTAAAATCTTTCCCCCCGTGTATATCTCTATCTCAAAGTATCTGTTTAATATCTTTAGTAAATCCTCTAAACTATTTTCTTTCGTAGGATGATATTCAATAGTGATGTTTTCCACTAAAGGAAGTTTACTCTCTATCTCTCTTACTACTGTTAATTCTATTCCCTCTATATCTATCTTAAGCATATCTACAGTACTTAAGATATATTTAGAAAGTCTTTCACACTGTATCTCTATTCCCTCTGTTTCTTCATTTCCTGTCCAACTGTTTGGTAAAAGACTTGAGTTTGAGTGCCACTCATTTGTTGTACTATCGATATACAAAATTCTCTTCCCATCTTCTTTCCATACCCCTATATTTTTCAATTCAATATCCTTTAGGTTATTACCTTCTACATTCTCTTTTAATATTTCAAAAGTGTAAGGATTAGGTTCAAAGGAGAGTATTGTTGAATTAGGGAATATGCTCTTGAAGTACAAAAGAGAGAGGCCAATATGAGAACCTACATCAATGATAAATGGGGAGGGATTTTTACTCTCAAAGTAGTATATATCCTCTCCCCATATTTCTTTTTTAAGTATGTGATACTCCTTGCTATTACTATATGCAACGGTATATTTACCCAGTTTGGTACTTCCCATCCTTTATTATATTACATCTCCAATTTCATTCATTACGAATGAGACTTTCCTTGCCCAATCAGGTGCACTAGGAGGACAGTAATATACAGATATTCTTTGTGGTGTTGTTAAGCCTCTAGAGTAGTAGTTACCTAAACCCTTAGATACAGCCCATATACCCTCTTCCCAACTTGAGAAGTTCATTTTACCCCAACCCCATGCATTGTATGTTCTAAATGTATGTTTACCACCACTAGATTCAATGATAGAGATTGCAGCTACTAATCTGTAGTCAATACCGTACTCATCTGCTGCATCTACAATCTCCTCCGCATATTCTGCTAAAGGAGAACTTCTTTTAAGTAAGTATGTTTTTACATTCTCGATCTTCTGTAGTTTCTTAGGATCTTGTGCTCTTGTAGAGACTGCTTCCTCTAAGATTCTTTCTTGTATCTGATTAGAGTCGAAGTATTTAATACTTTCCTCTTCTACAGCTACAAGTGCAGCTTCATTCATACTTAATACCTTTGTAGGGGTAATTTGCTCCACTGTATTTAATATTAAACCTGTAAACAGTATTCCTGCTACTACAGCTAATATATTCTTTTGTAATTTTTGTTTTTTCATAGTTGTTTTTACTCTCTTTAAACCCATAGTTATGCCTTTTATCAAAAGGAAAAATTATGATACTATGTACTTGTGAATATGCAATACAAAGTAAAGGGGATAAAGAAAGATAGAAGTAAATTTATTAAATTCCTACCTCTAGCTACTATTATACCATTTCTAGGCTTTTTTTTCTATTTCCTACTCTTTAGCTCATCTCCGTTTGTTCTTCTTAGAAGTTTGCTTTTTGATTACAAACCTAAGGTTACATATGAGACTTTTAAGATATATGTAGATAGTAAAGTACCTGCACAAGTAAAAGATTTGATAGTAGAGAGTGTTGGTGATATTGAATTTCAAAATACTAAGAGATTTGAGTTTGTAGAAGAGAAAAAGAGTGATTTTGTTTTAGGTATTACTGATGAAAAGGGAATACCTCTTTTCTCTAAGGAGCTTTTTGCTGTTGGCCATATCTATTGGGTAAAAGATAGCTTTAAAGATGAAGATATAGTTATGGAAGAGGAGGAATATCTTTTTGCAGGGGAGTATTTTGAAAAAGAGTTGGGCTTTACTGTTAAGAAGGTATCTTCTGTTTTAGATGAAATTAAAAAGGATGAGAATACTGTAGGGTTTGTATTTCTTTCAAATCTAACTCATGAAATGAAAGTTTTAAATATGAATGATATATATCCTCTTGAAGGAGGTGGTATTACATTAGCATATTCTTTACAGGGAGATGAGAGGGTAGGTTTTGTTTCAAGTATATTAGAGAAAAATATAGAGAATCTTCAATCTGAAGTATTGGATAGTGAGAGAGTAGTTAAGATTAATATGACAGGAGTTACCGCTATATCTAGGGGATTGGCTTCTAAGATTAATAGTAGTGGTGATTTTGCATATCCTACTAGAGATATTGGTGAATTTTTAGCTGATGCTGATTTAACACATACTTCTAACGAGGTTTCCTTTATGGATGGTTGTAATGTTATAAGTGGTATGAGATTTTGTTCTAAACCGGAATATATTGAAGTGTTAAAGGAAAGTGGTATAGATATTGTAGAGTTAACAGGAAATCATAACAATGATTTCGGAGCTAGTAATAATGCGAAGAGTATAGAGATGTATAAGGAGTTGGGTTGGGATTACTTCGGGGGTGGTTTGGATAAAGAAGATGCCCAGAAGATTCTTTATAAAGAGGTAAAGGGTAGTAAAATAGCGTTTGTAGGGTATAACTACTACGATACAATGCTTAATACTCTTGCTTTAGCTGGTGAAAGTAGGGCAGGTGCTAACTCTTACTCTGTTGAAAAGCTAGAGAATGATATTAAAGAGGCAAAAGAGAATGCTGATGTTGTAATAGTGACTTTTCAGTTTCAAGAATGCTACAGCTATCCTCCTTCAGATGTAATATATCCAATATGTTATAAACCTCTTTCATCTCCAGATCAAAAAGGTGTATTTAGACAGGCTGTAGACTTTGGTGCTGATGTAGTAATTGGTACACAGGCTCATCAGCCACAGACGTATGAATATTACAAGGGTTCGTTAATTTACTACGGTTTGGGTAACATATATTTTGATCAATCTAGGTGGATTGGAACAAGGCAGGGTATTGTTCTTTCTCTTTACATACTAGAGGATAAACTCATTCAAGTTAAGATGACCCCTACAATATATGGTACTGACTTGATTCCTAGGGTTGCTTCAGATGAGGAGGGTTTACTGCTTCTAAATTTGTTGAAGAGTGCAAGAACTTTCTGATATATTGAATAGTGTATAAATTTAAAGATAAGTAATTGTGGATAACAATATTAATAATAATGGTGTATTAAACACTGCCATGCCAAATGATAACAGCAGTAATGTAAATTCAACTCCAGATTTTAACTCAATCCAACCTCAGGCTACTCCTCCTGTTCAGGATAATAGTAGTAATCCTCCTAATTCTGGTTTGAATGTAATGGGGGATAATCCAACAGATTCTTTCTATCAAGATCCTACAAGTTTTGAAAATCCCAAAGATAATTTGACACAGCAGGCACCTGCTCAAGAGAGTTTTACGCCAGTTACTGATATGAATATGCCACAAGCAAATACAGAGCCAGTAGTACAACAACCAACAGCAGTAGAAGAAACCCGTTCTCCAATATCTGATATTGGTATGGCTCAAGCACCTATTACAAACGATACTGCATCTCAAATGCCCAATATTGGTAATGTAGAACCAACTATTGAACAGAATCCAGTACAACAAGAGAGTACATCTCCTGTTGTAGATATGAGTATGCCTCAACCAAATGTAGAACCTGTTGTAGAACAGACTCCTATACAAGAGCCAACAGTAGATCAATCTGTATTTAATAGTACTATGCCTCAGGAGAGTATTCCTACTGCACAAGAGAACTCTAATATGGGTATGTCTGAAATGAGTCAAGTTCCTGTAGGGCAAGAAATACCTGTTGTTGGCCAAGAGCCAACTGTAGCTCAAGATACTCAACCTGCATTTCCTAACCTATCAGAGCCTCTTACAAGCCCATCTACAAGTACTGAGATGTCAGAGGAGATGAATACTCTTCAAGAGAGTAAACCTGAAGAAAAGGATAGCAATGTGGTCATTATAGTTTTGATATTGATAATAGTACTGCTTTTAGCAGGTATTGGATACTTTGGATATCAGATTTTCTTAGCTTAAGAGAATCTACTCAGAAATCCATAGACCGTGTATATTGCAATATGCTCTTGCCTTTATACTTTCATACTCAACAGGGATCTTAAAAGACACTATTGGATCTTGTTTAGGCTTTAAATACTGTGTATATACCTCTTCATCGATAATTAACTCTATGAATTCAATATAGTGAGCGTCTTCCATGGGATGTAGTACATCTCCTACACTTACCATTGCTACATCATCTCTTACTTCTATTACTGGTACATGTTTCTCTAATCCTTGATCTTCAAATTTCTCTTCTAAGAGATTCATTGGTTTATTACAGCAAACCAGTGTACCTGCCCCTTCATGTTGGACTTGTATTACATGTCCACATATTTCGCATTTATATATATTGCCCCTTTTAGCCATATTTAGTATGTCTAAATTTATATATACCTTTATACTACTGTATCTTTTAAAATTTTAAAAGAGGTTGTAAAAAGTTAAAGAGTTGTTTAGAATGGATAATAATGTTTCAGAATTAGAGCTTGTTAGAAACAGAATCTAGAAACCTAAACTGTATAGAGATTGAAGTAGGGGAGAGAACTCTTCAGCAAAGGTGGGACGAAGTAAGTAGCTCAGTGTGTTCACTAATAGATTATAGATTTCAATATGGTTCTAAAGAGAAGTGGTATAGGGATAACTATACTGCAATTAAGCAGGAATTTTTAGAATTACCATCTTTAGAAAGAGCATCTGAGATAAATCAATTCCCAGGGGGTATTTTAGCAGAGGTATTCTTTATGCAAGCTTGTAATCAGGTTGGTATATATTGTGAGCCTACTAGTGGTGATGAGGATGTATTTGGTGTTGATTTTAAGATAGAGGATGATTGCGAAACTAGATTTTTAGATGTTTCTATAAATGTTTCATCTAAGGGTTTAAGTAAGAAGAATAGGGATGGTACATTTCCTACTCTCTTTGTACCTTGGAGTGTAAAGAGTAATACAAATGGATACTCCCCTTCATATGCAGAGTACTATCTTTCTACTGGGTTATTTAATGGTAAAGAGTTTTTTAATTCTATATTGGATTATAACTATGAGAATTTGCACAAACTAAGAAAATCAGTATGGAAGGATGCTAAGTGGGGGGAAGGATATATGTCTTTGAATGGAATACAGTATTTAAAAAACTTAGAAGGTATATTGGAGATGATAAAGAGGCATTAGATACTTTCAGATGCTAGTATTGTTATTGTAATATTTTTTTCTACAAAGTCAGATGTTAAACTGGGTACAGTAATTCTAGTATCTATATTTAATGTTTCATCAGGTAGTAGAGCTTGGGATGTAAGTGCATAGTATTGATCTGCAACTAGGAATTTATTCCATACAGACCCACTGTTATTTGAGTATTCATGGATAAAGATATCATTACCGTAATTGCTTCCTAATGTCCAATCTACACCTCCAATTGCATTACTACTTTTAATATCTAAATCGATATTTACATTACCTGTATTTCTAATTGTTTGAGTATCACTTAAATCTATTGTACTTTTACTCTCTGTTGCTGGTAGTATTCCGTAGTCTACTGTTCCATCTGTTTCAATTGAGATAGCTACTTCGATTATTTGTACTATCACCGTAGTAGTTCCCGAAATTGTTACAGCAGTTGAGGGGGTCACAGAGCCAGAGGAAGAAATAACTTGAGTAGAAGGATTAGCAATCTGAATATCAAGAGTGTCATCAATATTTGCTCCTATTCCTATATCCATACGAACATATACGCATGTTTGAGATGTACCAATACTCATAGAGCCAGTAACAGTTGAACTTCCCGAACTAAATGTTCCACCTGCACTGTTAAACAAAGAAGCATCTATTGGTATAGTACTTGAACATGTAGCCTCTTGTTTGTAGTAAAGTCTGACATCTGTAAGATTGCTGTCCAGTATAGTTCCTGTATTACTTATGGTTATTGATGTTACTGTTGTACTTCCTGTACTTCTTTGGAATGTAAAGGCTCCCCCTATATGTGCATTTTGAGAGCCTTCTTGTATCTCCAACACTTGTGTACCAGTAGTATCTACTGTAATAGTTTGGGGTATTACATCTAAATTAAGGTTGTCAAACCAAGCATACTCTGCTGAACCTACTGCATTTCCTCCAGTTAACTCTGCTCTTACTCTTAATCTATAATTACCAGTATCAAAACTAGAAGAAACATTTAATGCGTTAATTTGTGTCCAGCTAGTTGTGGCGTAAAGAGTACCTGAACTCCACAGCTCTATCCATGTACTAGGAGTGTTTTGATTTGCGACCTCAATATACAAAATACTACTACCATTTCCTGCATGAGAATTACTCCACCATGCAGAAAGATATACGAAATCATCAGAGGAGATTGATACGTAGCTATTTTGGGTTGCAATTGCTGAGACACTTGCCCTTCTAGTTGCATATCCTTGTACTGAACCTGCAGAATCTTGATATGTTGAAGAGCTGTATGTCATATTAGACAGAGTCCACCCTGTTGTTCCTCCTGTGAAGCTTGGATTAGTTAATACATTTGCAGCATATACATACTGTGTATTTAATTGATTAATACCAAAGAGAGCAAAAAGTATTGATATTGAAATTAGTAGTGATATCTTTATGTACTTTAAAAAATTGACCATCTTAAAATTATAAATGAAAAGGAGATTGGTAGAAAGAAGCTATATAACCTATAGGGTTAATAGGTTATACTTCCAAACCATGTAGGATCAACATTTAGTATATAGAAAGGAATACTAAGTAGTATTAATAGTAGTAATGATATAGCTATTATCCCTATCTTAAGATATCTATTCCCTATCTTTAACCAAAATATACTAAGTAATACATATAAAGAAGATATTACAGGAAACATATATCTACCTTGTAGTGCTAATGTAGGGTAGCTTCTTTTTAGATACATATCGTAGTTTTGTACAATCATTAATACCAGTAAGTAAAAAAGAGTTAGTATAACCATATATTTTGTTTCTTTGTTGTACTTTTTCCAATTGAATGCACCAATGAATAGGGTAATTACTAATAAGGAGAAGAAGACTGATACTACTAGGTTAGAGTGATACAAACTTTGATCTCCCATAATGCTTACTACTCTTTTTGTCATTTCCCATGACCATACTCCAGCATATCTAACAGGGTCTAATCTCTCTCCACTTTTTATCATCTCAACTACATTTACTTCTACTGCAGGTATGGTTATGTTATCCCTATAAAATACTCCATTTGTTAAACATTGCTCATATGTTAATGTCTTTTCACAAGCTGGTGTTAGTTCTCCATGTTTAAGAATATTGTTTCCAAAGAGTATTAGATTTAATCCTCCAAAGAACAGTATTGGTAGTATTAGGAGTAATGACTTATCTTTTATATTTATTTTCCAACCTTTTCTGTTTTTAAATATATCTACTACAAGTAGTATTACTAATATAAATGCTAGCGGTAGTATTGTGAATTTAGTTAATGCCCCTAAACAGAGCATTAGGATTGTAAGTAGGGGATATTTAATATCATATTTCTGTTTAATACTTTTAACAAAGAAAAGTATTGCAAAGGCAGCAAACATATTCCCCAAGTTATCATAGTTAATGGAACTGGAAAGGGAGAGAAACATTAAGGTATTAGTTAGGAGTGCAACAGGTAGTAGTTGTGCATATTTATTTTTAATAAACTGTTTTGAGAGTAGGTATGTAGCTATTACAGTGCCTAGAGAAAAGAGGATATTGAATACTCTTAAAAGTATAACTTGATTGAAATTAAAGGTTATTTCATTTAAATTCAGTATTCTTCCATTTATCCAAAAGTAAAGATATGGAATATTAGTAATATCTCTCCATTGATATGTGTTCTCATTGTTTTCAGGTATACCTAGAGTTTTAGAGTACTCTTGTGAGACTCTAAGGTGATACCAAGAGTCTGGAGATATTCCCATCTTTAGATTAAATGCCAAGTAGGTAGTAAATATGAGAAATATTAATATTAATATCCCAAATATGATGTTTTGTTTACTTGCTATTTTCTTTTGCAAATAAGATATCCTTTAATTTAAATTGTTTAACAAAGACGGTTATGGCTATTAATAGAACTATGAGTAGTATGAAGAGTATTCCTCTATCTAGTAAAGCCAACTGCATTATCTGCTGTTCATTTAACCCTATAGATTCTGATGTTATTAAAAATACAGCCTCTCTTAGTCCAAGGGATCCTGGTGTAATACTAATTAGAAGAGATACTCCAGAGAGACATGTGTAAAGGAGTACGTCTAATATATTTATCTTTATTCCTAACGATATGAATTCTACTGTGTGTATTAATGCATTGATGGATATGTTTCCGAAGGTAATTAGTAATAGGGAAAGAAACACTCTCTTTCTTTTTACTATCATATCCCAAGAAGTAATGAACTTGTTTAGTATGTTTACTACCTTTTCTACTATCTTTGGCACTTTAAAATTCCCTATATTAAAGGTTTTTCTAAAAAGTATTACAAAGAGTGTTCCTAGAAAGAGTAAAATAAAGAAAAGAGTTGGAATTGGATAGTACTGTTGAGTATCTAAGTACTTTATTAAAAATGCTAGGAGTGCTAAAAATGCATTTATTATGAAAAGAAGAATGTAATATGCATACAAAGTAGAAAGGAATTTAGAGTATTCAAACTGATAGTTCTTCTTTAAATATGTTGCTCTAAATATTGCACCAGCTCTAAGTGGTAGTAGGTAGTTTCCTATTCTTGAGATAGTAGAGAGGTAGTAGGCTTCTTTAAGGGTAATGTGTTTATCAAAGATATCTAAAGTGATTTTAATAAAAAGACCCTCTACTAAGAAAACAGAAAGAAAGAGCATCATTATCAAAATAACTAGTAGCAATGGTACAGCTAAAACGGTTTCTATTATCTGGGGATTGTTGTAAAGGTATATTCCAAAGAGAAGCAAAACGGCTACTGTTAATGTTGGTGATATTAGTTTTTTAAGTAAGGATTTCTTCATCTAGCTATACTATACGTTAACCCGTTATTATACTATTTATCTACTTCTTTATATACTATTTTTGAGATATCTTGAAGTACTTCTTGTAATGAGTTAAAGTCTCTTCCTTTTGTCATAACACAGAGTAGGTATGGCTTTTGTGGGTAATATATTATTCCACAATCATGTAATTGTTTTCTTTCATATGTTAAACCGTCTACATATTCTCTCTCTCCAAATTTGTCTGCGATTTTAATATCTACTGGTATACCTGTTGAAATACCTCTGTCATATGTAGTTTCTGAGAGAAGTTTTAATGCTTTTGTAGACATATCTTTGTTTAAGTAGGTGGCATTGTAAAGTATTCTAAAGAATGTTGCATACTCCTTTACTGTCATATTGTCTTCCATTCCATATTCATATGGGTTTTTTAATCCTAAATCAGAGTATACCTTTACTACCTCTTCGTAAGGAAGAAGCTTCTCTATCATCAGTAAGGCTTCATTATCAGAGTATACAATTAATCGACTTATTAACTCTTCCAATGTGTATGTCTCTCCTTCTATGAGTGGTTGCTCAGGTAGTGTTATTTGCTCTACATACGATTCTTCTTTTTGATATTTTATAGAGTTTTGTAAAAAGGTGGGATCACTTTCCGCCAGTTTAAATGAGGTAATCATTAGTGGTAATTTCAAAAGACTTGCAGGAGAGAATTCCTCCTCCTCATCAATACCTATCCATGCACCTGAGTTTAAGTCTTTAAAATATACAGAGATATGTGAAATATTAGTTTCCTCTGGATATTGTGTACTATCTTCTATGTACTCTTTTAAAGAATCTTCTAAACTAACTAGGGTCTGTATTCTAGTAGATTCAACACTTTCGAAATCAATTAAGGGATTAATATATTCATTTCCCCCAGATCTTGTTTGACTATATATATTTAAAACGTCAGTAGGGTAGAGTGTTTTAAAAAGTATCCCTATTCCAATACCTATGATTATTAAAATTGAATACAGTAAGATGTTTTGTATATTCCTAATTCTTTTTCGCTTTCTTTTTTCTTCTTTTGACAACATATGCTCAATTGTATATGGAAGCAAAGTATTGTCAATTGGCTAAAAAACAGGTAGCTGTATGCCTTTACTAAAACCATTGCTTTTTTCAAAATCTTTTAGTGGGAAAGAGGGTAGTGTGTATGGAGATCTACTACTATCCAAAGAATATTTTAAAATCTTTTTATTCTTTAGGTAAAAATCACTAATATTACTCAGATACATATTGATATCATTAAAACCAGCTTTACTATCCAATCCAATATTTTTAAAATCTATATCTATTTTCTCTTGTGTAAGAGGATTAACATATGAAAAAAGAATACTCTTTTTATATGTTTGGAAGAGTTCGTATGTATGATGTGAGTATATTGAAGATACAAACTTTTTATTACCTTTCTTTCCTGTTAGTTGTGGGAATTGAATATTTAAATTCTCATGAGCTATTTCCCACTGTGATGGAGCATATTGTATATCGTTAACTCTGTCTATTATATTTGTTAATACTGAGCAGAGCATAAGATATATTTGTATTTTCTCTTTGTATTCTGGTTTTTTAAACTGTTTACCTGTTTTGTAATCAACTATCTCTATTGGCTTATTGGGGAAATCTTTTGGTATACATATTTCATCTATTAATGTGGGTATCAAGAGATTCGAGTTATTAAAATACAGATTAAGTATTAAAAAGGTCTCATTTGCTAAGAAGGTTTTCTCTGGATTTAATTTGTCACTCTCAACATCTTTAAACCCTTCTCTAAATCTATCAATATCTTTTATCTGTACAACACCATCTTCACACATACTACGTATTTGAGTTGGAGAGAGTGTATAGTTTTTATGCTTTCCTGGAGTAAAGTCCTGACCATTCATTCTCCATTCGTTCCAGAAGTTTTGAGAAGAATCTAAGACTTCTGTACTAGTATATTCTTCTGTTAATTGTAATATTTTAAGAAAGGAGGAGTAATATTCGGGTTTTCTTTGTAAGAATGTATTCCTAAAATCTTCATAAGTAGGTACTCTGTTGTAATATGCACTTCTAGCAAAGAGGAGTGTAAAGTACTGTAGAGAGTGCATCTGAGTTCCATATATTGACCATTTCGCATTCTCCAATATCTCTGTTTTCTCTTTCTGTTTGAAAAGATTCTCAATATCAATTTCTTCTTCACTGTTAGAATATTTATCATACAGTTGTGAGAGTATTTCTATTTGTGATGGATTTATTCTTGATCCTGTTGTTTGTTCTTTCTCCTTTTGTGGGATGTTTTCTACTACTTCTGAGGGTACATACTGTGGTATTAGGGAGTCTTGTATAGGCATATATTAAAGTATATAGGGTGGGGGAGTAGAAGGGAAGATGTAAAAGAATTGAGGGTCAAGCTAAGAAATATTGTAAATATATATTACAAGATTTAGTCTCTTGACCCTGTTTAAAAAATATTCAAAAAGGTTTTTATACTTACCAGTATTTATACCAATCCTTCCATTCAGGAAATTCAATCATAGCTTCATCAAGTAGTATTATTAGGAAACATATTGTTGGTCCTAATGTTGCGAATAGGTTAAAAGCCCAGCTATTGTAATCTGCAAAGAGATTATATACTAGTATGCCTAGTAGTAAGACTGAAGCTATTTTTGATGCCAATGCAAACTTGTTCTCTTTCTTTGAATCAAATCTCCATATTACGACGAAAAAGAGAATGCCTAAAACTAGGGTGATAATTTTTAGTAACATTTTTTCCCTCCGTCCTTGCTTAACTGATTATCATCTGCTATGAAGATAATCCCAATGAGTATGAGTATTGGTAGTACTGTAAAGAATATACAGGCTGTCCAATTCTCATATTTTATAAAAACAGTATTTAGTGCCAAATACACTAAGAAAAATATGGCACTAATCTTTGTTCCTTTGGTGTATAACCTCTCTTTTACAATGATTCCTGTAAAAAGAATACCCAAAAGAAGCGCAATAAACTTTAATCCAAACATTTTTCCTCCTTTATCATACCCTCTCTTTTACAAAGTTCGTATAGTTGAAATATGACTATACTAAAATACAGTATTAGAGTTATTAATATGACAATACTCTTTTCTTCATTATGTATTTTAGTCATATTTAGTAATACAAATTGTACTACTGTAATAACAAAGATACCGATACCAAGATATACTGCTAATTTCCTATTTCTAAGAAATATTAGCAAGAATAAAAGGGCTACCATCATAATGATGGCAAATAATGAAAAGAACCCATATACGGCCATTACTCCTCCTTTTTGAATATATTTTTAATGTGCAATACATAAATCTAAAAGACATATTGTCTTTATAGTTACTGTTATTTCTAACAGAATTTATGTGTTGTGATTATATAATAAAAAGGCTTTTAAGACTATAGGTATAGATTTAGAAGAAAAGAAGATACAGTAATACTAAAAGAAGAATAAAGGATGCAAAAATACCTACTGTTTTAAGAAATAGAGAAACTGCTTTTTCTTTCTTACCATCAATTAAGAGTAAAACTGGTTGGTAACAGAATAGATATGCCATTATAGCTGCAGAGAGTGTAAATAGAGATAGCATTACTATTGGCATAAGGTATTGTTGTATACCTACATTAGTTTCAAGTTCATCTATAAGGTTAATAGAGAATACTATTACTATAATATATGCTATTGCACCGAGAGCGTTGTAAAAAGGATTTTTACTCATATGTATTTATTTATTAATATTTATCTTTATATCTTACCATACGAAAGAGACCTTTTTGGGGTTTGTATACTTTCTCTGGATATTTCTCTACTAATTTCCATATATAACCGTTAATAGTTTTGGGATGGAATGTAGGGTATTCATATTTAATTATATATAAGGGGAGACCATATATGGAATATTCCTTAACTTCACACAATTCTATTTCTTCTCTAGGTCAGAGAAGTCTCTTAACTCTTCCCATTTTTCCTGTATCTCTCCTCTAGAATTGGCATCTTTCACAAACTTATTATATTGAGAATGTGATTTATTTATTCTTCTATAATATTTAATAGGACACCAATATCTTTCTGTCCTAGCACCAATCTCTGTAGAGAATCTAAATATATTATTTACATAACTACAGTATATACAGTTAAACTTCTCTATGGGGTTTAAGAAACTGAATAGCTGCCTGTCATACACGAGGTATTCGCTTTGTTTTACTAATGGAATACCGTATAGTCTAAAACATACTTGTTGATATATTTGAATAAATATATGGAGTAATACTGTTGGAATAATCATAGAATATATAAAGGGGATACTAATGAGATATTTCCAATTAAATTTCACTTTAGGAAACTTAATTCTTTTAACAATCTCTTTCTCTTCTAGGAATTTATTAATCTGTTCATCTAGAGTTTGGGTTACATCCTCTTTTAGTTCTATTAACCGAAGATATGCTTCATTTGTCTTGGAGATTTCAGAGATACTCTCTTTAATTCTTTCTAGTATTTTTTCTTTCATGATGTAGAGTAGGTAAAATAATAAGTATGATTACACATCATGCTTGTATT
>JACDJA010000876.1_pt1 | contig 29187 bp, 24 predicted proteins | sample 7449241 | NCBI WGS metagenome assembly JACDJA01 (sample SAMN14253289, study PRJNA609438) | sludge metagenome | isolation source: initial anaerobic sludge | collected 2018-12-20 | reverse complement strand
GACACCCCGATAGTCTCTCCCGAGCGCCCACGCATCCCATGAACACCTTCCTCGGCCTGCTCGCCATCTTTGCCCTCATCGGCAGCAATGCTTGGTTCGTCGCTGCGGAGTTTGGCTACGTCGCTGTCCGTCGGCACCGGCTCGAGGAGGCGGAGGCCGCCGGAGACGCCTCCGCCAAACGGGCACTCTCGGTGCTGGGTCGTGTCGGGTTCATGTTGTCCGGCGCGCAGTTCGGCATCACCGCCACCTCGCTCGTCCTCGGTTTCATCGCCGAACCGGTCCTGGAACAGCTGTTCCGCCCGCTGTTCGAGATGATCGGTCTCGCCGGAGCGGCGCGGACGGCGGTGTCGACGACCCTCGCCTTCCTGGTGGCGGTCGTCGCCCAGATGGTGCTGGGGGAGCTGGCGCCGAAGAACTATGCGATCACCAAACCGGAGCGCGTCGCCCTTCGCCTGGCCCGCGGCCTGAATATCTACATGCGGATCTTCGGGCCGATCGTCCGGCTGTTCGACGGGTCGGCCAACGCGCTCCTCGCCCGCTTTGGGCTGCACGCCGTCGAGGAACTCGACTCGTCGGTCACGATCGAGGAACTGGACTACATCGTCGAGGCGGCAGCCGAGCAGGGCAGCCTCTCGCAAGGCCAGGCCCGGCTCCTCAGCCGGGTCCTCGAGTTCCGCAGCCTCACCGCCGACCAGGTGATGGTGCCGCGCCGCAAGGTGGTCACGCTGCCCGACACCGCCACCGGCGCCGACCTGATGGCCGCCGCTCGTGTTGCCTACACCCGTTTTCCCGTCGTTCACCGCAGCGAGGACGGCATCGACGAGGTGCGCGGGCTGGTCAGCTTGAAACAGCTCGTCGGGGTGAAGCCGGAGAAGCGGGCGTCGGCGCGTGTCGTCGACCTGATGACCGCGTACCCGACCGAAGTGGTCGAATCCACCTCGGCGCAGGAGGTCCTCGAGCGGTTCCGTCAGCGGGGCAGCGAGTTGGCGGTCGTCACCGACGAGTACGGCGACCTGTCCGGCATCGTCACCCTGGAGGATCTGGTCGAGCGCCTGCTCGGACCGATCGAGGATGAGTACGACCTGCCGGCGGCCGGGCCGGAGCTGGGGTCGGTCGTCGACGACGGCTGGCGCATTCGAGGCTCGGCGTTGGTCGTCGACGCGCAGCGCGAGTTCGGTCTCGATCTGCCCGAAGGACCCTACGACACCGTCGGCGGGCTGGTGATGACCCTGCTGGGCTCCGTCCCCGCGGTCGGCGAGGTCGTCGTCGTGTCCGGGGACGGCGGCACGACCCTCGAACTCGAGGTCGAGTCGATGGACCACCGGGCCGTCGAGTGGATCCACATCCGACGGTCCGACCAAGGTGGCGGGGGCGTCGAGCGATGAGCACCCCGGTCGCCCTCGGGCTCTCGCTGCTGCTGCTGGCCGCCAACGGGGCGTTCGTCGCTGCCGAGTTCGCCGTGCTGGCGGCCCGCCGGTCCCGGTTGGAACAACTGGCGGCAGACGGCGACGGGCGGGCCCTCGCCGGTATCAAGGCTTCGAAGGAACTGTCGGTGATGCTCGCCGGCGCCCAGTTGGGGATCACGATGTGCTCGCTGGGCATCGGTGCCCTGGCCGAACCCGCAATCGCCCACCTGATCGAGGGCGCACTCAACGCTGTCCTCGATGGGAGGATCGAGCTACCGGGCGGGGTCGTCCGCGCGATCGGGTTCACGATCGGGCTGTCGATCGTCGTCTTCTTGCACATGGTGCTCGGCGAGATGGCACCCAAAAGCATTGCCATCTCGTCGCCGGAAAAGTCGATGCTCGTGCTCGCCCGGCCCTTTGTCGGGTTCGTGTCGCTCTTTCGCCCGCTCATCGCTGCCCTCAACTGGATGGCCAACGTCACCGTGAGGCTGACCGGCACCACCCCCCGCGACGATGCCGCCGTCTACAGCGCCGCCGACCTCGGCCTGCTCATCAGACAATCGGGCGCCAGCGTCGAGGGCGGGGTGGGCATCCATCCGGCCGACCAGGAACTGCTGACCCGCGGGCTGCACCTCAGCGCAACGACGCTCGGTTCGGTGATGACGAGCCGCAACGACATCGTCGAGGTGAGCATCGACGATGACGCCGACGCGATCGAGGAAACCGCCCGGCGAACCGAACGGAGCCGCCTGCTGGTGACCCACGACGCCGATCTGGACGATGTCGCCGGCATGGTCCTCGTGCGCGACGTTCTGTTGCTCAACGAGGCCGCGCGGGCCGAGAAGACCGCCGGTGATCTGCTTCGGCCGGTGGTGTCGGTCTCACCGGACGACTTGACCGAGGACGTGCTGTTGTTGCTGCAGAGCGGAGACGCCCACGTCGCCCTCGTCGTGAGCAACAGCGGCCTCACCCTCGGTTTGGTCACCCTGCGCGACCTGATCGAGGAGGCGGTCGGCGACCTGGCCGAGCCACCGGTGCGGGTCAAGGTTCAGGGCCGCCTGCGCAGCGTGCGCCACAACGCCCGCCGCCGCACCCCCATGCTGCCCGAGAGCGACTGAGCTCAGTTGTAGACGGACCGTGCGGGGGCCGGCCTGGACCACGCCGCCTCGTAGGTCAACAGGCCCGGCCCCCGGTAGCGAAACACGTCGAACGACACCCGGTTGCCGCTGGCCTCCGCCCGGTCGATGCCCGCCCCGTGAAACGCACGGAGCAACTCGCCGGCGCTCTCGAGGCCGTCCAGGGGTTGGGGCAGCACCAACAGGTTGTGGGCGCTTGGCGCCATCACCGCCACATCGGGTGGGCACGACAGCTCGGGGATGGCCAGTGTCAGGTCGAGCGCGTGTCCGGTGACGGCCAGCCCATCACCGTCGACCAGGGCGAAGGGGCAGCAGTCGTGCAACTGGATCTCGTAGGTGACCGACACCAGTTCGGCCCGGTTGACCGCCGCTGTCGCCCACACATCGGGCATCGGCACTCCCCACCGGCCCGCATGCACCACGCTCACCGAGGCCATCACCCGATCGAGCTCCACGCCGAGGCCGATGTAGGAGGTGGGCCCAAGTGGCTTGGCGACCACCGGCACGGGCCGCTCGTCGCTGCGCCCGCCGAAGATGCGCACCCTCAAGCGGTCCTTCACCTCGTCCCAGTCGGAGAGCATCGCGTCCATCGCCGGAGCGTCGAGCTGGTCCAATGCCGAGATCATGTCGTAGACGAGCAGCCGCCACTCGCTCCGAGGGATACGGGCGGCCACCTCGGCCAGCGTGGTCATGCCGAAGACCGGGCCACCGTCGGGGACGGCAAGCGAACCCTCCCACCCGTCGACCACCGGAGCGCTGTAGCGGTGGGTGACGACAGCGGTCGTCACCTTCAGGAGCTCCCGGGCCCGACCTTGCGAGCGCAACGGCCGGGCCCAGGGGGGCAGCGCCAACCCATCGAGTGCCGCCACGCCGGGTTGCTCCATGTCGCCTGGTTGCGTACCGAAGGTGTCCATCGTTCGATTCCTCCCATCGAGGCCGGTGCGGTCGGCCCCCGATGACGACGGTATCGAGGGTCTTGAAGCGCGACTACGGGGACCGCGGCCCATTGCCGTCGACGACCGGGAGCGCTACCAGGTGAGGTTGAGGGTGCCGCGCATCACCGCTTCAAAGGCAACATCATCCATCGAACCTCGCGCCCCGAGCACCATGACCGCATCGTTGCCCACCGGCACCCGCAGCGGCGTCTCGGGGTCCTCCAGAGCGTCGACGATCGCCGTGGCGACCACGTCGGGCCCCGGTCGACCGGCGGGGTTGAGCGAGTCCGAGCCGGACGACCACTGTGCCGCCAGTTCCTCGTAGACCGTGCCCTCGATCAGCTCGTCGGAGCCCTTGGTGGCCATCGGCGTATCGAAGTAGCCGGGCTGGACGATTACCATCCGCACGCCGAAGTGGCCCAGCTCGAAGTGCGCCGACTCGCTGTAGCCCTCGATCGCCGCCTTGCTCGCCGAGTAGACACCGCCCAACGGCGTGCCGACCCGACCCTGGACCGACGACATGTTGACGATGACGCCCGACCCCTGGGCGCGCATGGCCGGCGCCACCGCTGTGGTCATGCGAAACGTGCCCCAGAAGTTGGTGTCCATCACCCACTGGGCCACATCCTCCGGGTAGGACTCCACCGGGCCGTGGCGGTCGACGCCGGCGTTGTTGACCAGCGCGTCCAGGCGTCCGGCCTGGGCCACCGCAGCGGTGATCGACGCCCGATCGGTCACGTCGAGGCTCAGCCGCTCGGCCACGTCGAGGTCGCCGAGCGTGGCGACGACGCGGGCGGTGGCGATCACCTCATGTCCCCGACGGGTCGCCTCGACCGCGGTGGCACGGCCGAAGCCGGTGGAACAACCGGTGATGAGGATGCGCATGGCGCTCAGCCTGTCATCCGCACCTGCCCTCCGCTGGCGGGGACGGCCGTTGCGTCTGGTGCCGGGCAGCACGCTTCAGTCCGAGGCCGTCGACGGGCGCAGGTCCAGCCCGGCGGCCAGCGCCGGGGCCCGGTACGCCTCCGCCAGGGAATCGACCGTTTCGTGGGCGTTCAGGCCGCTGGGGTTGGGCACCACCCACAGCTCGACGCCGCCCAGGGTCTCGTCCTGACGTCCCATCGTCGCCTTCGGCCGGCCAAAGGCGTCGCGGTAGGCGGTGATGCCGGCCACCGCCACGACGTTCGGTCGGTGGTGGGCCACAAATGCCCGCAGCTGCTCGCCCCCTTTGCGCAGTTCGTCCCGGCTGAGTTCGGAGGCCTTGGCGGTGGCGCGACCGACCACGTTGGTGATGCCCAGGCCCCGCTCGAGAAAATAGTTGCGGTCGGCGTCGGACATCCCCGCCGAGCGGTCGATGTCCCGCTCGATGATCCCCGCCTTGAGCAGCGCCGGGTAGAACCGGTTGCCCGGGTCGGCGAAGTGGGTTTGGGCGGCCGCCGTCCACAGCCCGGGGTTGATGCCGACAAACAACAGCTTCAGCCCGGGGCCCACCATGTCGGGCACGGTTGCATCGCGAAACGACTCGAGCTCAGCGCGGCCGAAACCCACATTCACCTCATCACACGTCAGGCCGGGCCGTACAGCCGGTCGCCGGCGTCGCCCAGCCCGGGCACGATGAACGCATCGTCGTCGAGGTAGTCGTCAATCGACGCAACAACGAGGTGACCGACTGACCCCTCCCGGCGCAGGGCGGCGATTCCTTCGGGGGCGGCGAGCACGCACAGCGCGGTCACCCGCTCGGCGCCGCGGCGCCGCAGCAGCTCCGCCGCATGGTTGAGCGATCCGCCGGTGGCCAGCATCGGGTCGAGCACCCACGCCTCAATTCCATCGAGGCCTTCGGACACGGTGTCCAGATAGGGCTCCGGCACCAGGGTGGTCTCGTTGCGTTTCACCCCGACGAACGCGGTCGGCGCCCCGGGCAGATGCTCGAGCATGCCCGGCAGCAGCCCAAGGCCCGCCCTCAACACCGGCACGACCAGCGGCAGCTCATCGAGTCGGGCGCCGGTCGTCTCGGTCAGCGGCGTCCTGACCGGCAACTCGGTGACGCTCAGTCCGCGCGCCGCCTCATAGGCCAGGATGCTCGACAGCGTTCCCATCGCCTGCCGGAATCCGGCCACATCGGTGGACTCATCCCTCAGCACGCTGAGCGCCACCCGGGCGAGCGGATGATCGACCACGGTAAGCTGCATCGCCCCATCTTGGCCCATCGCAGCGGTGAGGACGCGGCACCGACGCCGCCGACTTCAGGCTTGAGCGACGCTTGCCAGCAACTGGTCCAACAACCCCTCGGCCGCCTCGGCGATCACGGTGCCGGGCGGGAAGATCGCCGCCGCACCGGCCTCCCGCAACGCCGGGAAGTCCTGGGGCGGGATGACGCCGCCGACGACGATCATGATGTCGTCCCGCCCGGCCTCGGCCAGAGCGTCGCGCAGCTCGGGCACCAGGGTGAGGTGGCCGGCGGCCAGCGACGACACGCCGACGATGTGGACGTCGGCTTCGACCGCCTGCGACGCGGCCTCGGCCGGCGTCTGAAACAGCGGACCGATGTCGACGTCGAAGCCCAGGTCGGCGAAGGCCGAGGCAATCACCTTCTGGCCACGGTCGTGACCGTCCTGGCCCATCTTGGCCAGCAGGATGCGCGGACGGCGCCCGTCGGCCTCGGCGAAGCGCTCCACCTGCTCGCGCACGTTCATCACCTGTGTTGCGTTCTCGCCCATCTCGCTGCGGTACACCCCTGAAATCGTCTTGATCTGTGCCTGATGGCGTCCGTAGGACCGCTCGATCGCATCGGAGATCTCCCCGAGCGACGCCATGGCCCGGGCGGCGTCGATGCTCAACGCCAACAGGTTGCCCTCCCCGGTGTCGGCCGCCTTGGTCAGGGCGTCGAGCGCCGCTGTCGTCGTCTCATCATCACGCTCCTTGCGCAGTCGGCGCAGCTTCTCGATCTGGCCGGAGCGCACCGCCGCATTGTCGACCACCCGCACCTCGAGGGGGTCCTCCACGTCGGGCCGGTAGGCGTTGACGCCGATCAGCGGCTGGCGGCCCGAATCGATGCGGGCCTGGGTGCGGGCGGCCGCCTCCTCGATACGCAGCTTGGGGATGCCCGCCTCGATCGCCTGGGCCATACCGCCCAGCTCCTCCACCTCGCCGATGTGTGCCAGCGCCTTGCGGGCAAGCGACGCGGTGAGCGACTCGAGGTGGTAGCTACCGCCCCACGGGTCGATCACGTCGGTGGTGCCCGACTCCTGTTGGAGGAACAGCTGGGTGTTGCGGGCGATGCGGGCCGAGAAGTCGGTCGGCAGCGCCAGCGCCTCGTCGAGCGCGTTGGTGTGCAGGCTCTGGGTCTGACCCTGCGTGGCGGCCATCGCTTCCAGGCAGGTGCGCATCACGTTGTTGAACGGGTCCTGGGCGGTCAGCGACCAGCCCGAGGTTTGGCTGTGGGTGCGTAGCGACAGCGACTTGGGGTTCTTGGGGTTGAAGTACTGCTTCACCAGGCCGGCCCACAGCAGCCGGGCGGCCCGCATCTTGGCCACCTCCATGAAGGTGTTCATGCCGATCGCCCAGAAGAAGCTGAGCCGGGGCACGAACGCGTCGACGTCCAGCCCGGCTTCGATGCCGGCCCGCACGTAGTCGAGGCCGTCGGCCAGCGTGTAGGCCAGCTCCAAATCCGCGGTCGCCCCGGCCTCCTGCATGTGATAGCCGGAGATCGAGATCGAGTTGTACTTGGGCATGTGCTCGGAGGAGAAGGCGAAGATGTCCGAGATGATCCGCATCGAGGGCTTGGGCGGATAGATGTAGGTGTTGCGCACCATGAACTCTTTGAGGATGTCGTTCTGGATGGTGCCCGCCAGCTTGTCGGGGGCGACGCCCTGCTCCTCGGCGGCAACGACGTACAGCGCCAGCACCGGGAGCACCGCACCGTTCATCGTCATCGACACCGACATCTTGTCGAGCGGGATGCCGTCGAAGAGGGTGCGCATGTCGTAGATCGAGTCGATCGCCACCCCGGCCATGCCCACGTCGCCCGCCACCCGGGGGTTGTCGGAGTCGTATCCCCGGTGGGTGGCCAGGTCGAAGGCCACCGACAGGCCCTTCTGGCCCTGGGCCAGGTTGCGGCGATAGAACGCGTTGGAGTCCTCGGCGGTGGAGAAGCCCGCGTACTGGCGGATCGTCCACGGCTGGTTGGTGTACATCGTCGGGTACGGCCCACGGACGAACGGGGCGATGCCCGGCAGCGAGTCCAGGAAGCCCAGCTCGTCGGTGTCGGCGGCTGTCGACAGCACCGCCATGTCGATGCCTTCGGGCGTGGAGACGCTCAGGTCGCCCGGTTCGCCTCCGGCGATCGCTGCGGCCTCGCTGCGCCAGCGCTCCGCGGCGCCCTCGGGCGGGGCGGCGGTCGGGGGCGGGCCGATGGTCGTGTAATCGGGAAGAGCGCTCACCCCCTCAGGTTACCGGAGCCCTCCAGGCCGCATCGCAGCCCCGGCCCGCAGGAACGAACTCTTGCCTGAGCTGGGCCCTTGAGATGTCGGAGAGGGTGAATGTAAAGACACCCAAGACACATCTGGGTGTCTTTACTACCGAGGGGGTGCAGTAAAAGCACCCAGTTCAATCATGGGTGCCTTTACTGCGTTGGGGGGCGACCCGCAGCGCTGGCAGAATCGGCACGTGAGCGCCACTACAACGCCGGTGATCGTTGAGCTTGTTGGCGCCGAGCAGTGGGAGCGGGTCAAGGCGTTGCGGCTGGCGAGCCTCCGCCAGGATCCCCAGGCGTTCTTCAAGCTGCTGTCCGAGGAGATCGACCTGGCCGAGGCCGAGTGGAGGTCGCGGCTCGCGTCGGCCAACACATGGGTTGCGGTGCTCGACGGAGGCGACGTCGGCCTCGTCACCTCGAGCCCGGATTGGGACGATCCGAACGCCGCCCACCTGTCTGGCCTGTGGGTCGACCGGTCGGCACGGCGGTGCGGCGCCGCCCAGGCATTGAGCGGTGCGGTTGTCAGCCACGCTCGTGACACGGGGTTTCGACGAGTGGTGCTCTGGGTGGCCAGCGCCAACGCCGGGGCCGACCGGCTCTACGCCGGCCTCGGGTTCACCCGCACCGGTCGCACCGACACCTTCCAACCGCCGCGCGACACCTACACCGAATGGAAGCTCGAGTTGATGCTGTAACCGGCTGGGCCGAAGCCCATGCCCTCAGTCCATCGTCGGACGGCGGCGGTTGGCCTTCTTCTCGCTCTGCTGGCGTTTGGCCTCGAGCCGCCGCCGCTTGGAGCCACGGGTGGGCCGGGTGGCCCGACGAGGCGCCTTTGGTGGCGCCAGCGCCGCACGGATCCGGCCGGCCAGCTGAGAGCGGGCCTCCACCCGGTTCTTCCACTGGGAGCGGTGGCGATCGACCATCACACGGGCCTCGTCGCCGAACTGCTCGATCAGCCTGGCGCGCTGGCGATCGCTGAGCACCGCCGACGTGGTGACGTCGTAGCGCACGTCGACCCGGGTGTCCGAGGTGTTGGCGTGCTGCCCGCCCGGCCCGCCCGACCGGGTGAACTGCCAGGTCAGCTCGTTCTCGGGGATGGTCAGGCGTTCGTTCACCTTCAGCCCGCGTTCGGACGGAACGGGTTTATGTGATTCGCCGGCCATGAGTCCAGTGTCGCCGATTTGGCGCCGACGGTCGCATCCCTGCCGCCCCCATCGCGCTGCGGCGCAACTCAGACGACGACGTTGACCATGCGGCCGGGGACGATGATCACCTTGCGGGGCTCGGTGCCCTCGAGGTGGGCGGCGACGTTGTCGATCGCCATAGCGGCGGCGGTCATCGTGGCCTGGTCGGCATCGGCCGCCACCGTGATGTGACCCCGCACCTTGCCGTTCACCTGCACGGGCAGCTCGATCGTGTCCTCGGTCAGCAGGCCCTCGTCCACCATCGGGAACGGGGCCCACACCACCGACGTGTCGTGGCCCAGCTTGGCCCACAGTTCCTCGCCGATGTGGGGCGCCACGATGCCGAGCAGCTGCACCAGCGGTTCGGCCACCTCGCGAGCCACCGGAGCGGCCGCCTTGGTGAGGTGGTTGTTCAGCTCGATCAGCTTGGCGATGGCGGTGTTGGCGTGCAGGGCGTCGAGGTCCTCCCCAACCCCGGCCACGGTGCGGGCCACCAGGCGCCGGGTCTCGTCGTCGGCCGGCCGGTCGACCACGGTCGGCTCACCGGTGTCCTCGTCGACCAGGTTGCGCCACAGCCGCTGGAGGAACCGCTGCATGCCCACCACGTCGCGCGTACTCCAGGGACGGCTGGACTCGAGTGGGCCGCCGGACAGCTCGTAGAGCCGGAACGTGTCGGCGCCGAACGCGTCGTACATCTCATCGGGCGTCACCATGTTCTTCAGGCTCTTGCCCATCTTGCCGTACTCGCGGTTCACCTTCTGACCCTCGAAGAGGAACTCCCCGTCTACCTCGGTCACCTCGGAGGCCTCGACGTATTGGCCCCTGGCGTCGGTGTAGGCGTAGGCCTGGATGTAGCCCTGGTTGACCAACCGGTGGAACGGCTCGGGCGAGCTGACCAGGCCCAAATCGAACAGCACCTTGTGCCAAAAACGGGCGTACAGCAGGTGCAGCACCGCATGCTCGACACCGCCGACGTACAGGTCGACGCCGCCGACCGTCTGGCCCTCACCCGATGCATTCGGGCTGTCATGTGGGGAACGCGGTCCCATCCAGTAGCGCTCCACCTCGGGGTCGACGAAGGCGTCGCTGTTCGTCGGGTCGAGATAGCGCAGCTCGTACCAGCACGACCCGGCCCACTGGGGCATCACGTTGAGCTCGCGGCGGTAAGTCTGTGGGCCGTCGCCCAGGTCAACCTCGACGTTGACCCACTCCTCCACCCGACCGAGCGGTGGCACAGGGTTGGAGTCGGCGTCGTCGGGGTCGTGGGCCTGGGGCGAGTAGTCGTCCACCTCGGGCAGCTCGACGGGCAGCTCTGAATCGGGCAGCGCCCGCGGGCCGTGCTCATCCCACACGATCGGGAACGGCTCACCCCAGTACCGCTGGCGGCTGAACAGCCAGTCCCGCAGCCGGTAGGTGATGGCGGCCTCGCCGCGGTCGATCGATTCCAGCCACCCGTTGATCAGCGCGACCGCCTCGGCAATCGTGCGCCGACCGTTCAGATCGACGTTCTCGTTGGCGGAGCCGACGTAGGCGCCCTCGCCGACGAAAGCCTCGGGCCATGTGGCGGTCTCCAGGGTGGGCTCCAGGTCGCGTGCGGCGAACCACTCATCCGACGGCTGTTGAATGGCGGTGATCGGCAGCCCGTAGTCGCGTGCAAACTCGAAGTCGCGTTCGTCGCCGGCCGGCACGGCCATGATGGCGCCGGTGCCGTAACCCATGAGGACGTAGTCGGCGATGAACACCGGTACCGGTTCGCCGTTGACCGGGTTGGTGGCAACAGCGCCGATGGCGACGCCGGACTTCTGGCGGTCCTCCTGGCGCTCGCGATCGGTCTTGGCCGAGGCGGCGGCCCGGTAGGCGGCGACCGCCTCTCGAGGTGTCGCCGCCGCAGCGCCGTCGGCGGTGGCCCGGCGCCACCTGTCCGGCGTGCCTTCCCGCCATGCGTCGGGCACCAGCGCGTCGACCATCGGATGCTCGGGCGCCAACACCATGAAGGTGGCACCGAAGAGCGTGTCGGGCCGGGTGGTGAACACCTCGATGTCGCCGGCGTCGCTGGCGAAGCGAACCTGGGCGCCGGTCGAGCGGCCGATCCAGTTGCGCTGCATCACCTTGATCGGCTCGGGCCAATCGAGCAGGTCCAGGTCGGCGAGCAGCCGGTCGGCGTACGCGGTGATGCGCATCACCCACTGGCGCATGTTGCGGCGGAACACCGGATAGTTGCCAATGTCGGAGCGTCCCTCTGCGGTGACCTCCTCGTTGGCCAACACCGTGCCCAGCCCCGGGCACCAGTTGACCGGCATCTCGGCGGAGTAGACGAGCCGGTGGGCGTCGATGATCGCCCGCCGCTCACCCTCGGGCAGCTCGTCCCAGACACGGCCGTCCGGGGTCGCCCGCTCCCCCGATGCGAACGATGCCTCCAGCTCGGCGATCGGCCGGGCGACGTCAGCGTCCGGGTCGAACCACGACTCGAAAATGCGGGTGAAGATCCACTGGGTCCAGCGGTAGAAGTCGACGTCGGTGGTGGCGACCGAACGGCGGGCGTCGTGGCCCAGGCCGATGCGTCGCAGCTGGCGACGCATGATGGCGATGTTGTCCTCGGTCGTCGTGCGGGGGTGGGCGCCGGTACGGACGGCGTACTGCTCGGCGGGCAGGCCGAAGCTGTCGTAGCCCATCGCATGCAGCACGTTGTCGCCCCGGGTGCGGCGATAGCGGGCATAGACGTCGGTCGAGATGAACCCGAACGGGTGCCCGACGTGCAGACCCGCACCGGAGGGATAGGGGAACATGTCGAGCACGTAGCGGCGAGGCCGGCCGGCCACCGCTTCCGGATCGGCGAGCGGCCCGGAAGGGTTAGGCGCCTCGTAAGTGCCGTCGGCCTCCCAGCGCTCCTGCCACCGAAGCTCGATGTCGGCGGCCAACTCGGGGGTGTATCGGTACGGGGGGAGCGTGTCTGCCACGTGCTGAGGCTAGGCGCTCGGGCGTTCGGGTACGGAACGAGAGGAGGAGGCGCCGCCGCCGGCGGTGTTCCAGAATCTGATCATGCTTGCTAGCATGCTTGCATGGCTCAGGTCAGCTGGCGCGCAGACAACGAGATCGTGAAGCGAGCGAAACACGCTGCGGCGCGGTCGAATCGTTCCCTCAACGAATACATCACGCTGGTCGTATCGGCGGCGTCCAACCCGGACTTCGCCGGCTCCGAGTCTGAAGCCGTTCGAGAACGACTGGCGGCAGCCGGATTGCTGGGAGCGACCAAGGCGCCTCGGTCCCGACCGTCCGACGCTGAGGTCAAGGCCGCCGGCGAGCGGGCTGCTTCTGGAACGCCCCTCGACGAGCTGATCTCCACTGGCCGGTGAGCGTTTATGCCGACAGTTCCGCACTGGTCAAGCTGTACGTGCCCGAACGAGGGCACGAGCAGATCCGGGCGATCACTTCCACCCTGGTGACTGCTGAGATCAGCAGAGTGGAACTGGCGTCGGCGCTGTGGCGCAAACATCGGATGGGCGAACTGGACCCATCCGATGCGCACACGCTCACGGCGAGATTCGAAGCAGACCTCGACGATCCGGTTGGAGACATCGCCTTGGTTGCGACCAATCCGTCCATCCTCGATGCCGCTCTCGACATGGTGGCTCGACACGGACTCCGCGCCTACGACGCCGTCCAACTGGCGTCGGCGGTCGAGGCCCGGACACAGCTTGGGGGCCTTGAGCGCTTCGCTGCGTTCGACAACGACTTGCGGGCAGCGGCATCCGCCGAACGATTCGGCCTGATACCGGCCACTCTCGGCTAGGTCTCCGCTCAGTCGAAGACCGGCACCGCCTCCATGGCGGCGGCGATCGCCTCGTCGGGAAGGTCGTAGTCCTTCAGCCCACCGGCCAGGTAGTTCTCGTACGAGGCGAGGTCGAGGTGGCCGTGGCCGCACAGTGCGGTGAGGATCACGCGCTCCTCCCCCGCCTCCTTGGCGGCCTGGGCCTCGCGGATGGCCGCTGCGATGGCGTGGGTCGGCTCGGGTGCGGGCACGATGCCCTCGGCCCGGGCGAACTGGATCGCGCCGGCGAAGCACTCGGTCTGGGGGATCGAGATCGCCTCGACCAGGCCCTCGTTGTAGACGTGGCTGACCAGCGGCGACATGCCGTGATAGCGCAGGCCACCGGCGTGGATCGACTCGGGGATGAACCCGTGGCCCAGGGTGTGCATCTTCAGCAGCGGGGTCAGGCCGGCCGTGTCGCCGAAGTCGTAGCGGTACTCGCCCTTGGTCAGGCTGGGGCACGCCGCCGGTTCGACGCAGCGGATCGTCGGGTTCATGTTGCCGGCCAGCTTCTCGCGCAGGAACGGGAAGGCCAGGCCACCGAAGTTGGAGCCACCACCGGTGCAGCCCACCAGCACGTCGGGGGTCACGCCCACCTTGGCCAGCTGAAGCAACGCCTCCTCGCCGATCACCGTCTGGTGAAGGAGCACGTGATTGAGCACCGAGCCCAGGGCGTAGCGGGCCTCGGGGTCGGCGACCGCCATGGCGACCGCCTCGGAGATGGCGATGCCCAGGCTGCCCGGGTGATCGGGATTCTCGGCCAGCAGCTCGCGACCGAACTCGGTCAGCTCGGACGGGCTGGAGTGCACCGAAGCACCCCAGATCTCCATCATCGTCTTGCGGTGCGGCTTGGCCCGATAGGAGGCCGCCACCTGCCACACCTCGCACTCCATGCCGTACTGGGCGGTGGCGAAGGCCAGCGCCGAGCCCCACTGACCGGCGCCGGTCTCGGTCGTCAGCTTCGTGACGCCCTCCTGGTGGTTGTAATACGCCTGGGGCACCGAAGTGTTGGGCTTGTGCGAACCGGCTGGGCTGACGCCCTCGTACTTGTAGAAGATCTTGGCCGGCGTATCGAGCAGCGCCTCCAGGCGATGGGCCCGGAACAATGGGCTCGGACGCCACAGCTTGTAGACGTCGAGCACGCCGCCCGGGATATCGATGTAGCGCTCGGCGGTCATCTCCTGCTCGATCAGCGCCTGCGGGAACAGCGGCGCCAGGTCGTCGGGCCCGGCGGGCTGGTGGGTGCCCGGATGCAGCGGCGGTGGCGGCGGCGTCGGCAGGTCGGCGATGACGTTGTACCACTGCGTGGGCTGCTCGTCTTCGCTGAGGAGGATCTTGGTGGGCATGTCGTCGGCCATACCTAAGACGGTACCCGAACGGTCAGCCCGGCTTCTTGGCGACCGTCTTCCAGTTGAGGGTGAGCAGCTCCTCCTCCTCGGCCTGGATGTAGGAGTCGGCCTTGGTGTTCATGCGGTGGATCATGGCGTTGACCTTCTTGGGGATGATGTGCACCTTGGCCAGCGCCGCCACCGCCGCCTCGTACTTGCCGTACAGGGACACCTCGCGCTTGATCATCTCGACGGCGCTCCTGCCCTCCGAGTCGAGTAGCTCGAATCCAACCTCCCGGTAGGCGTCCTCCCAGTACTTGTAGTACCAGAACCCACCAAAGACGGTGAGCTCACGGGTGTCCTGGATCAGCCCCCGCTGGTGCGCGTTGTCCCGGTCGTAGGCGTCGAGCGCAGCCACGTCGTTGACCACGAACCGGCCGCCCGGCTTGAGCACCCGCAGCACCTCGCGACACGTGGCCTCCAGGTTGGTCACGTACGTCATCGGCTGGATGGCGTACACCGCGTCGAAGCTCTCGTCGGGGAAGTTGAGGGGCACGTTGAAGTCGCCGACGTTGAAGTTGGCGCCCTTCAGGTTGGGGTTGCGCCAGGCCTTGGCGATCTGCGAGCGGTCGATGTTGATGCCGAAGAGCTCGGCGCCGGTCAGCTCGGCCATGTGCTCGGCGATCGCCCCGCAGCCGCAGCCCAGGTCGAGCACTTTGGCACCCGGCTTCACGGCGAGGTCGTCGGCCACGATCTGCTCGAACAGGATCTGGTTGTCCAGCACCGACTTGGTCGGGTCGACCGTCGGCGGCATGTACATCTTCTCGACCGAGCCGAGCGTGCACATGATGTGGATCACCTTGTAGAGCTGGCTGATCTCGTCGCTACTTCCCTGGTCGTACCCCTTCATCGGGATGCCCAGGTCGTAATCGGCCCTGGTGTTCTCAGGCGAGTCGGTGAACAACTCGGTGTAGGTGCCCATGTAGGCGTGGTAGTCCTCATCGGACAGTCGCCATAGGTCGCCGAAGGCCTTGAGCCGGTCCACGATCGTGGTCGGTTGATGCTGCTGCTGTGCCATGTATCCCCCTGGATATGTCGCGGCGGTGGACGAATTGCCTCCAACCGTTGCGGGTTGATCCGCACGGTCGGCCGCCGTTTCCCCGCAAGCAACGTAGTCGGCCAACGTCGCCTCGTGAGCCGATCGCTGCAAGCCTCAACCCATATGCCGTACCATATGTACATGGCGCGACGAGAGGTACTGGTCCAACTCGATGACGACCTGGTGGCACGGCTCGACCAAGTCGCCTCTGAGGAAGGCACCAATCGATCCGAACTTCTCCGTCGCGGCGCCGCGGCCGTGCTTGAGGCCACCGAGCTCGCCCAAGCAGACCAGCAACTGCGGGATGCCTATCGCCGAATTCCACAAGACCCAGCGTTCGTCGAGTCGGCGGCACGGTTGGCCGCACAAACCGCCCCGGAGTGGTAGCGCGAGGCGATGTGTTCTGGGCCGACCTGGGCCCGCCGTCGGGTCGACGTCCCGTGTGCGTGCTCACTCGAGATGCTGCGCTCGGCAGCCTGACGGCAATCACGTGTGCGCCGATCACCCGGACGATCCGAGGAATTCGGAGCGAGGTGGAGGTCGGTCCCGCCCATGGGCTCCCCGAGCCCAGCGTCATCGCCTGTGATGCCTTGGTATCGGTGCCGTTGTCGTTGTTCGACTCGAAACCGGTTGGACGCCTGGACGTTGCCACACGAGCGGAGCTGGACGCCGCACTGCGCTACGCCCTCGACATCCTGTACTGACCTACAACAGGCGTGCGATCTGGTCGGCGGTTGACTCGCCCGAGCGGACGGCCCCCTCCATGTAGCCGTTCCACACCGGTGAGCACTCGGCGCCCGCCCAGTGGATTCGGCCGACCGGCTCCCGCAGCGCGTGGCCGAACGCGGTCCACACGCCGGGCGTGAAGTGGGCGCCGTAGCAGCCACGGCTGTACTCCTCGGCCATCCAGTCCCGCTCGAGGTACTCGACAGGATCGGCGGCCTGGGAGCCGAAATAGCGGACGAAACAGTCGATGGCCGCCTGGCGACGCTCGGCGTGCGGGCGCCGCACCCATGTCCGTCCGTCGTTGGCTTCCATGAACCCGACGAGGATGCCCGGCGTCCCCGAGGGCGGCGTGTTGTCGAAGGTGACCTTGACCGGCCCCTCGTCGGACGCGGCCTGCCCGTTGAGGCCGTCGGCCCGCCAGAACGGCTCCGGGTAGACGCAGTACAGCTTGACGACCGAGCCGGCCGGCAGCCGTTGGGTGAGCTGATCCCGCCACGACGGCAACGCCGGCGAGTACTCGAGACGGCCGGCCAACGTCGGCGGCAAGGTGACGATCACCCGGCGTCCCGCGAGCACCTCGCCCGAGGTGGTCTCGACCCGAACGCCGTCGCCGTCGTGCACGATCCGACGCACGGGGGTGTTCAGCCGCACCCGGTCGCCCAGCTGGGCGGCCATCGTCTCGGCGATCCGGATCGTCCCGCCGACCACGCGGTCCTGTTGGGCGCCCCGATCCACCCCGAGCAGCGTGTCGAGGTCGGTGCCCGAATGAGCATAAAACAGCGCGTGCAGTGCCGACAGGTCGGTCGACTCGGTGGAGAACACCGCCTCGCAGGCCACCCGGAAGTACTCCCGTCCGGTGGGGGTGTGCAGGTGGCTGCGGATCCAGGTCTCGAACGTCTGGCCGTCGAGCAGCTTCGCCTCCTTGGACATCCACGGTTCGTCGAGGGACACCGTCTTGGCCGCCCGGTTGAAGCGGGCCATGCCCTGGGCCAGGTCAGCCAGCACGAACGGGTTGAGCTTGGGAACCGCCCCCCGTTTGGGTGCCATGCGCATGGTTTTGCCGCCCAACCGAACCAGCGTCTGACCCTCGTTGTAGGTGGGGAACGTCTCCAGGCCCAGCTCGGCGATCAACTCGTACATGCGGTCCTGGGTGGGGCCGACCCACTGCCCGCCCAGCTCGATCGACGTGCCGTCGGCGGTGACTGCGCCCTCGGTGCGCCCGCCCACCCGGTCTCGAGCTTCGAGCACGGTGACCTCGAACCCCTGGGTCACCAGGCGGCGGGCGGCGCTGAGCCCCGCCAGCCCGGCCCCAACGACGATCACCCTGTCTCCAGAATCCCGCATGGCTCAACCGTACCGGCCGGATCAACAGTCGAGCATCGCTTCGATCAGAGCCACCATGTCCAGCCCTCCCCAGCGGGAGGTGCAGCCGTGAGCCAGGATCGAAGGGCTGCCAGCAGATCTCCCGGATAGGCAACCGCCGCCCGATTGAAGCGCTGCGGGCTGGTGAGTACGAGGCCAACAAACAGTCGACCCTCCGCGACCCAACGGGCTGCCAGCGGGGCGAAGTCGCGGATGTTCTCGGTGACGATCACCCCGTGCGTCGATGCCGCCAACTCGAACAGGTCCGAGTCAGAGGTACCTCGAAGATCGGGACGTTCCGCCACGGAGATCGCATCAAACCCATCAGCCCGCAGCGCACCGGCGACAGCCACGTGGTGCATCTCGTCGATCAGCAACCTCACCGGCCAAGGAGTTCCTGTTGCCGGCGCCACGCCGTTTCCGATGCCTCGGCTTCATTGGCCAGCTCGGTTATGAGCTGGTCAACCTCGTCGGTGAACTCGGCGTAGTAGGCCATCGCTGCATCCACGAGCCCCACGGTCACGCCGAGCATCTTCGCCGCCCGCTCACGACGCTCATCGGTTGGAACATCGCCCCCAACAATGGCGCCAACGACATCGATCAGGTCAGGTCCACCGACCATCACCGGGCGTCGACCGGCCGGGCCATCACGAAAGATGACCGCCGGATGTGCCTCGGTGCGGAGGCCCTCATCGATCAGGCGTTCCGCCAGGGACGACACCGAGGTGCGGGAACGCCGGGCTCGGTCCTTCAGCCTGCCGTGCAACGGCTCATCGGTGAAGCGAATGGAAACGACCGCCATGACGACAACGTAGTCACATGTCGTCAATGAGTGTAGGTCGGCTGGGCAGCAACCCGCTCAGGCGGGACGCCTGGGCGCCCAGGACGGATAGTCGATGCCGGCCAGGCGGTTGATCACCATGCCCTGCCCCACCATCAACACGACGGCGATCATCAACACCGTCAGCTGGGCGGGCGTCTTCAGGATGCCGAGCGACACGATCAGCGTCGTGGCTCCGGCAGGGGGATGGGGCACCTTGAACCACACCATGAACCCGCTGGTGAGGCCGAGCGACACTGCCGCCGCACCGACCCGTGGCCAGGTGACCTCGGTGGCCAGGGCCGGTGCGGCCTCGGTCAGCCCGAAGTTGACCAGCGCCAGGTACCCGGCGGCGACGCCGATGGCGTGGCCGAAGATCGTGTTGCGAGGGCACGCTGCTGGAAGGGTCGGCGTATAGAAAAGAAGAAACGCAGTTGGCCCGAGCGACGGGAAGATGAACGCCTGCCCGGTGACGACGGCGGCCATCGACATCAGCGCGATCGACAGCACCCCGTTGACCAGGGCGAACAGGCCCATCACCGACGTCTGCGAGTGGCGGCTGACCAGCACCGGGATGCGGAACCGGGTGCCGAAGCCCTCGACGATGGCGGAGATGTCGCCACCGATCGGCCCCGAGCGCGGCGATTTCGACGCCAGGCCGCCAGAGCCCTTCGGTGTTGGTTGATCGGCGCCGGTTTGCTCCCTCGTCGGCTCACTCATGAGGCATGAGGCGCCTCAGCGCCACGACGATCAGCCACAGGGCGACCGACAGCCCGGCCGCAGCGCGAGCCAGGCCACCCTCGTGGGCCAGCACCCCTTCGACCGCAACGACGAGCAGGAAGATCTGCAGCGACACCATCACGAGCAGGTAGGCGGCGATGCCACCCGAGCGCTTGTACCGGGACCGGTCCGGCGGGGCGACCGCCGCACGACCAACCGGACGCTGGGAACCGCCGCGCACCTGCGAGGTCGGCGCCGAAGCCGTGGCCCGCCCGGTTGTTCGTGCGGACGCCTGTGAAGCGCTCATGTTTCGATCCCCAACGCCCACACCGTGTCGCCCCGCACCTCGACGTCGATCGCCGCCAACGGCCGATCGGGTGGTCCGGCGGTGGCTGCGCCCGAGTCGGGATCGAAGAAGCCGTGGTGACAAGGGCAGTACAGCGTCGCCTCTTCGGGCTTGTAGTAGACGACGCATCCCAGGTGGGTGCACTTCTGGGTGAAGGCCCGCAGATCACCGTTGGGGAGTTTCACCAGGATCGCCGGATCGTCGTCGCCCGGGTACTTGAACAGGTACTCGCCATCCTCGGGGATGTCTGCTTCCTTGATGATCGGCCGCGGCTCACCGGTATTGGCCCGCTGCATGGTCGCCCAAGTGCCCGCCCCGACCGCGCCGGCAGCGAACACGCCGGAGGCGGCGATCAGGTAGCGGGTGAAGTCGCGACGTGCGACGTAGTCCTCACCCTCGCTGGTCAGCGGAAACTCATCCCGCCACAGTGGGTCGCCTGGCTGACCGCCGGAGGCGCTCGCGCCCCCCGGGCCATCCTCCGGTTGAGGTTCGTTGCTCACTCACCCTCCAATGCAAACGGGTCGTCCTGCCATCCGGCCGTCGGTTGTCCGCCCATCACGTCGACCGGGCCCTGGTTGGGGTCGCGAACGACGGTCGCCACCTGGGTCGGGACCAGTTGGCGGCCGAACTGGAACTCGAACATCAGCTCGCCGGTGCGGGTCTCTTCGAACTCGGCCGGAGTGCCGTACCACAGCGCCTCGCTGGGACACACCGAGGCACACATCGGGGCCAGGCCCACCGAGGTGCGGTCGTAACACATGTCGCACTTCATCATCTGGTCGGGCAGCGCGAAGTACTTGGGCACCCCGAACGGGCAGGCGACAACGCAGTTCGAGCAGCCGATGCAGCGAGGCTTCAGCGCCGATTGCACCACGCCGTCCTCGTTCTGCTTGATGGCATCGGCGGGGCACACCTCGGCGCAGGTGGGGTCCTCGCAGTGCATGCACACCATCGGGGCGGTCTGGGTGTTGGCGCCCCGGTCGAGGTACTCGAGGTGGATCAGTGACTGCCCCCGGTGGGTGCCGCACTCCTCGCACGCCTGAACACACGACTCGCAGCCGATGCAACGGCTCTGGTCGATGACGAACATCTTGTCGGAGATCAACGAGGTCATCTGCGTGCCTTCTCCTGGAGGGTATGGACCCGACGGTCCCGGATCTCGACGTGGCCCTCGGCCTTCTCCACCTTTACCGCGCACACCTTGTACTCGGGGATCTTGGAGATCGGGTCGAGCGACCGGATGGTCAGCTGGTTGGCCGACTTCTTGCCGGCCCAGTGATACGGGAGGAACACCGTGTCGGGACGGATGGACTCGACCACTCGGGCCGGCGCAACCATCTCGCCCCGGCGCGAGCTGACCCGCACCAGGTCGCCGTCGGCGACGCCCACTTTGGCGGCCAACCTGGGATGCATCTCGCACAGCGGCTCGGGGTACTGCTCCACCAGCGGCTTGATGCGACGGGTCTGGGTGCCCGACAGGTACTGGGAGATCACCCGGCCGGTGGTCAACCACACCGGGTACTCGTCATCGACCACTTCGGCGGGTGGACGGTAGGTGATCGGATGAAAGCGAGCCTTGCCGTCGGGGTGCGCGAATTGTCCGCCCTCGTAGAGCCGTGGCGTGCCTGGGTGACCCTCCTCGGGGCAGGGCCAGAAGATGCCCTTTTCGTCGACGATGCGCTCCCAGGTCATGCCGTTGTAGTCGGCGGTGCCTCCGTGGGAGGCCACCTTCATCTCCTCGAACATCTCTTCGGTGTTCGAATAGTCGAAGTACTGGCCCCGACCGAGCCGCTTGGCCAGCTCGGTGAAAACCTCCCAGTCTCGCCAGGCGTTGCCGGGCGGATCGGTTGCCGCGTTGATCTTCACCGTACGGCCCTCGACCGTGGTGACCGTGCCCTCGTCCTCCTCGTGCAGCGAGCCGGGAAACACGATGTCGGCGTACTGGGCGGTCTCGGACAGGAAGAAGTCGATGTTGCCGTAGTACTCGAGCTTCTCGAGCGCCGCCTTGGTGTAGTTGGAGTCGGGCAGCGACACGACCGGGTTGAAGCAGATCGACAACAGACCCTTGATCTCGCCCTCGTGGATCGCCTCGATGATCTCGGGGGCGGTGATGCCCTTGCCGGGGATCTCGTCGACGTCGCAGCCCCACACCGACGCCACGTAGGCGCGGTGCTCGGGGTTTTCGACGTCGCGGTTGCCGGGCAGTTGGTCGCACTTGTGACCCTGCTCGCGCCCGCCCTGGCCGTTGCCCTGGCCGGTGATCGTGGTGACCCCGCAACCCGGCTTGCCGTACTTGCCGGTGGCCAGGCCCAGGTTGATGCAGCTGAGCACGTTCTCGACACCCTTGGAGTGGTGTTCGATACCGCGGGCGTGCAGCAGCATGCCGGTGGCCGACGTGCCCCACAGACGGGCCGCCTCGACAATGCGGTCGGCGGGCACGCCGCATATCCCGGCCGCCCACTCCGGGGTGTAGTCGGCGACCGCGGCCGCCGACTCGGCGAAGCCGACCGTGTGAGCGTCGACGTAGTTGTGGTCGATCCAGTCGTTGGCGATCAGCACGTGCAGGATCGAACCCATCAGCGCCGAGTCGGTGCCCGGCTTGATCCCGAGAAACACGTCGGCCGTGCGGGCCAGCGGGGTGACCCGAGGGTCGGCGACGATCAGCTTGGCACCCCGGTCGCGGGCACGCCAGATGTAGCTGGTGGTGATCGGCGCGCACTCGGCGACGTTGGCACCGGCGACGAACACGACGTCGGCCAGCGGGATGTCACTCCACGGGTTGGACGCCCGATCCATGCCGAGGGCCTTCTTGTTGCCGGCCCCGGCCGACACCATGCACAGGCGTCCGTTGTAGTCCAGGTTGGCGGTCTGCAGCGCCAGGCGGGCGAACTTGCCGATCAGGTACGACTTCTCGTTGGTGAGCGATACACCGGACAGCATGGCAAAGCTGTCCCTGCCGTAGGTGTCCTGGATGCGGCGGATCTCGGCGACCGTGCGGTCGAGCGCCTCGTCCCAGGTGATGGTGCGGAACCCACCGGGCGACGACGGGTCGCGCTCCAGCGGGTCGAGCAGCCGGTCGGGGTGACTGCCCTGCAGGTAGCGCTTCACGCCCTTGGGGCACAGCTTGCCCTCGTTGAACGGGAAGTCGTACCAGGGCTCGAAGCCCACGACCTCGTTGTTGGCCACCTTCAACTTGATGCCGCACTGCTGGCCGCAAAAGCAGCAGTGGGTCTCGACCTCTTTCTCGACCTTCAACCCGGCATTCCAGCCACCGGGAGGCGCCTGGTTGAGGTGGGGGCCGTACTTTTCGATCAGTTCTTCGTCGGTGACGGGCTTGGTTGCCACTGGTCACACTCCAGTCAGGTGCTGGGTAGCGGTGGAATTCAACAGGTACATACGTGGCTCCCTCGCCAAGTCGGTGCCGAGAACAGTCGGGCCTGGGTTCATCCAAAACCACCGACCCGGGCGGTCTGAGCCAGGGCCACCTGACCGCGCCGACACGCCGGGCAGGTGTCCTGCCAGTTGCCGCCTGCCCCGTCGGAGTAATCGAAGCCCAGCTCGGGGAGGACCTGCTTGAGGTCGGAGACCTGCATCTCGGTGGCAAAGGGCTTGTCGCAGCTTCTACAGGTTTGTCCCCCGCCCTCCCTGCCCTCATCTTGGTAGAACTTCACGCCCAGGTTGGCCGGGCGTTGGAAGATGTGGAACAGCTTGCCGAACGGGATGTACATCAACCCGACGATCACGGTGAGGGCATGCAGGTTGTTGAGGAACGAGTAGTACTTGCCCTCCAACCAGAGCGAGCTGGCGGTGAGGAACAGCCCGGTGATCGACACGGCGAATAGTCCGGCCAGGGCTGCGAAGTCGCCGGCCCGCTCGACCGCCAGGGCGCCCGGATCGTTCAGGCGCCGGTAGAGGAAGATGACCACGCCGGCGATGACGAGAAACGCCGCGATGTTGAGCAGGTGGAACGTGGTGAAACCAATGACCGACTCGGCCTCAAACGTGCCACTGCCGACTCCGAACAGGAAGGCCTCGTAGCGGCCACCCTGCTGGCCGACCGACTCGAAGTGCACCCAGCCGAACGTGAGCGGGAAGGTGACGAGCGCCGCCAGGATGCAGCCCCAGAACACCAGCTGGTGGGCCGCCCAGCGCGAGGTCGAGCGGCGCCGGATGAAGCCCTGGGTCAGCAGGTTGGTGACGACCAGCCCGCCCAGGCCGACCACGTTCTTGCCCCGGCTGCCCGACCGGCGGAACGACTCCCAGCCGCGACGCTGGAGCATGGCGGTGGGCGGCCGCTTGATCCAGATCAGGTAGCGATACACGGTGGCGAATACCGCCAGCACCACCCCGACCAGGTAGCCGGCCAGTGCCGCATCAAACCATTTCAGCCCGCCGCTGCCCAGGTACACGAGAACGAGCAGCACGACGACCGCAGCGGTAGCTATGACACCGGCGCGCACGTCGACGTTCGATCGCCACGAGCCCGCCGCGTAGGACGCCTGCCGCCGTGGGGCCGCAGGCGGTGGAGGGGTCGGTCGCGTCTGCTGGGCGGTTGGTTGCGCCACGGGAGCACCCTTCGCTCGGATGCTCGTCAACCTAGGCGATTTGTTCAGCCATGACCGGATCGCTCAAACCGGTCGTCGGTCACGCCGCTCGGCAACCCTCTGCATTCACACCTTGGCGGCCAGGCTGGATGCCCCACCCGACGAATCGATCACCTTCGGCGTCAGTCGGCGATCACCTCATCCGCAGCCCAGCGGACCTCCGAGTAGGCATTGGTCAGGGGCATCCGTCGGTCGCGACCGAAGGCCTTGCGCGTCACCCGAAGGGCGAAGGGCGTCTGGCGCCGCTTGAACTCGTTGCGGTCGACCAGGCGGGCCACCCACCGGGCCAACTCGGGATCGGCGCCGGATTCGAGCAGCTCCTCGACGGTGAAGTCGTCGTCGACGTAGCGCTCCAGGACGACGTCGAGCTCGTCGTAGGGCGGCAGGCTCTGGTCGTCGCGCTGGTCGGGGCGCAGCTCGGCCGACGGCGCCTTGATGATCGTCGAGGTGGGGATCGGCGGCGTGTCGCCCCGCTCGACCGCCAGCTGGTTGCGCCAGCGCGCCAGCTGAAAGGCACGGGTCTTGTAGATGTCGCCGATCGGGGCCAACGCGCCGTTGCTGTCGCCGTACAGCGTGGAGTAGCCGACAGCGAACTCGGACTTGTTGCCCGTCGCCAGCGCCAGCCAGCCGAACTTGTTACACAGCGCCATCACCAGGGTGCCGCGGATGCGGGCCTGCAGGTTCTCCTCGGTCAGGTCGGCCTCGGTCCCTTCAAAGCTCGGGGCCAGCTCACCCATGAACGACCCGTAGACGTCCGCGATGGCGATGGTTCGGTAGTCGAGCCCAAGGTTGGTCGCCAGTGCTGCGGCATCGTCGCGGCTGTGCTCGGAGGAGTGCTGCGACGGCATCGACACGGCGTGCACGTGCTCGGCGCCCAGTGCATCGGCGGCCAGCATGGCGACGAGGGCCGAATCGAGCCCGCCCGACAACCCCAGGCAGGCATCGGTGAAGCCGCCCTTGGCGAAGTAGTCGGCCAGCCCGAGACGAAGCGCCTCCCAGACCTCGGCGTCGGGAGGCAGCTCCAGCGCGATCGTCGGGGGATCGATCGACGGGAGCTCGGACGGCGCTGCGGCGCCGGGCTCGATCGTCACCAGCGGCAGGGCGATCTCCAGGCCGCGGGGTTCCAACTCGAGGTCGACGATCATCAGGTCGTCGACAAACTGGGGTGCCCGGGCGAGCACCTCGCCGTCGCCGTCGACGACCGTCGACGCACCGTCGAAGATCAGCTCGTCCTGCCCGCCGACCTGGTTGACGTACACGACCGGGATGCCCGCCCGGCGCGCCCGGTCGGACAACAGGGCCTCGCGCACGGCCACCTTGCCCTCCTCGAAAGGCGAAGCGTGCACGCTGATCAGCACGTCGGCGCCCGCCGCCGACTGATGGGTGGGGGGGCCGTCGACGTACCAGATGTCCTCGCAGATCGACACGCCGACGACCAGGCCACCGATGCGAAACAGCGGCTGATCCTCGGGACCTTCGGTGAAGTAACGGTCTTCATCGAACACGCCGTAGTTGGGCAGTCGCTGTTTCTGGTAGCGACCGTGAATCACACCGTCCGAGGCGACCGCCACCGTGTTGGCCGTGCGGATGCCGCCCACCGAATCGATGGCCAGGTCATCGTCGGCGTAACCGAGCAGCGCCACGCATCGCCCGGTGCGGGTGACCAGGCGGTCGAGCGCCTCGACGTTGTCCTCGAGGAACCCCCGCCGGATCAACAGGTCCTCAGACGGGTAGCCGGGCACGGCCAGCTCGGGAAACGCCACCAGGTCGCACCCGGCAGCCTCGGCCTGGTCGTACAGCTCGCCCAACCGGGCGATGTTGCCGGGCAAATTGCCCACGTGCGGGTTCATCTGGCCGAGGGCGACACGCAACGTGGGCATCGCGTGACCTTACCGAGTGACCTCCCAGCGGGAACCCGCCGAAGCGCTCGGGTGTGGAGGTGTGCCCGCCAGAATGGTGGGCACACCTCCACACCTCCACACCTCCACACCTCCACACCTCCACACCTCCACACCTCCCGTGAGGTTGGATGGTCGGAGTGGCGTCCAGACGGTTCGGCTATCGCTTGGCCCAGGCCGAGCACACCGTGTTGGTCATCAGCGCTGCCACCTCGTAGGGGTCGATGTTGGCGTTGGGTCGACGGTCCTCGATGTAGCCCTTCTGATCCTGAGCGACCTGCCACGGGATCCGCACCGAGGCGCCCCGGTCGGACACCCCGTAACGGAACTCCGAGTAGTGGGCGGTCTCGTGATCGCCGGTGAGACGGGCCTCATAGCCGTGGCCGTAGGCGGCCAGGTGCTCCTCGAGCTTGCCGGGCGCACCGAGCGATTCGCACGCTGCGATAACCGCGTCGTAGCTCTCCCGCATCGCGTTGGTCGAGAAGTTGGTGTGGCAGCCGGCGCCGTTCCAGTCGCCCTCGATCGGCTTGGCGGAGATCGAGGCGTTGACGTTGAAGTCCTCGGCGATCCGGTACAGCAGGTAGCGGGCCATCCACATGTGGTCGCCCACCTCGACCGTGCCCACCGGACCGATCTGAAACTCCCACTGACCCAGCATCACCTCGGCGTTGGTGCCCGAGATGGCCAGACCGGCGGCCAGACAGGCGTCGGCGTGTGCCTCGACGATCCGGCGCCCGGCGGTCTCGATCGCCCCCACCCCGCAGTAATAGGGGCCTTGGGGGGCGGGGTAGTAGTAACCGGCCTTGGGCCAGCCCATCGGTCGGCCCTCCTCAAAGAACGTGTACTCCTGTTCCATGCCGAACCACGGCTCCTGGTCGGCGAAGCTCTTGGCCACCTCGACCGCTGCGGCTCGCCTGTTGGTCGGGTGCGGCAACAGCGTGTCGGGCACGAGCACCTCGCACAGCACCAGCTTGTCGTCGCCGCTGCGGATCGGGTCGGGGGTGATGAACACCGGGCTGAGCACGCAGTCGCTGTTGGCGCCCTGGGCCTGGTTGGTCGACGATCCGTCAAAGCCCCACAGTCCCAGCTCGGTGCCGTCGGGGACGATCTTGGTCTTCGAACGGATCAGGGGCACGGGCTCGGTTCCGTCGATCCAGATGTATTCGGCTCGGTAGGCCATCGGTGGGCTCCTCGGGGTGGCGGCGCAGCGCGCCGGGCATGAACGGGGGTTGACGAACACCATGATCGGCGGGCTGCGTTTCGGCGTCATGACCCGAATGTCACGGGAATGTGAACAGATGGCCGCAGCGCACGATCGGAGGTGTCAACGCGTGACGCCCATGGTGAAATGGCATCCATGACGCCTGCGACCCCCAGCGGACCCGACCGGCCCGACAGCTCCGCCCGACGCAACTACGTGCTACGCACGGTGGAGGAGCGCGGCATCCGCCTGATCCGACTGTGGTTCTGCGACGTGCTGGGCCAGATGAAGTCGGTGGTGATCTCGCCAGTGGAGCTCGACACCGTGTTCGAGGAGGGGCTGCAGTTCGACGGCTCGGCGATCGACGGGTTTTCCCGGGTGCACGAGAGCGACGTGTTGGCCCGGCCCGACCCGTCCAGCTTCGGGGTGCTGCGCTCCGGGCGGGACGGCGATCCTGCCACCGCCACGATGTTCTGCGACATCGAAACGCTTGCCGGCGAGCCCTACCCCGGCGACCCGCGAGCGGTGCTGCGCCGGGTGATGGCCGAGACTCGCGAGGCCGGATACGAGTTCATGTGTGCCCCCGAGGTGGAGTTCTTCTACTTCCTCTCCGGCGATCCGTCCCGTCCCCCGGAACCGCTCGACGAGGCCAGCTATTTCGACGTGACGATCGCAGATGTGGCTTCGGACCTGCGCCGGCGCACGATCGGGCGACTGGAGGCGATGGCGATCCCGGTCGAGTACTCCTTCCACGAGGACGGCAACAGTCAGCACGAGATCGACCTGACCTGGGACGACGGGCTGTCGATGGCCGACAACGTGATGGCGCTGCGCATGGTGGTGCGCGAGGAGGCCCACGCCGAGGGGATCCATGCCACGTTCATGCCCAAGCCGCTCGCCGACCAGCAGGGCTCGGGCATGCATACCCACATGTCGCTGTTCCGCGACGACGCCAACGCCTTCCACGACCCCGACAACCCGTACGGGCTCTCCGAGGTCGGCCGGGCGTTCGTCGCTGGACTGCTGCGCCATGCCGCCGAGATCACCGCCGTCACCAACCAGCTGGTCAACAGCTACAAGCGGTTGGTGCCCGGATTCGAGGCGCCCAACTCGATCAGCTGGGCCCGCAACAACCGCTCAGCGCTGGTGCGGATCCCCGAGTACAAGCACCACAAGCACTCCTCCACCCGGATCGAGTTCCGCTCCCCCGACGCCGCCTGCAACCCCTACCTGGCGTTTGCGCTGATCCTCGCAGCGGGCATGCGGGGCGTGCGCGAGGGCTACGAGCTACCGGCCGAGGCCCCCGACGACCTGCACCTGCTGAGCGAGGATCAGCGGGCCGACCTCGGCATCGCCACGCTGCCCAAATCGCTGGCCCAGGCCCTCGAGGTGATGGAGGGTTCCTCGCTGGTGCGATCGACCCTGGGACCCCACATCTTCGAGTGGTTCGTGCGCAACAAGAACTCGGAGTGGGCCGACTACAAGGCCCACGTCAGCCAGTTCGAACTCGACCGCTACCTGCGAGCGTGGTGAGCCGGTGGGCGGACAGATGAGCGACAGCGCGGGCGACCTGCTCGTCTACCCGCGCCCTTCCCCCGACCTTGCCCGTCTGCTCGACCTGGCCGGCCGGCCCTGGTGCGCCGTCGCCGACGACCTGGAGGCTCGCAATGCCGAGGGCGAACCGTGTGGCGCCATCGTCGGGCTGGTCGATCGTGGCGTCGGCACGGCCGATCCGGCCTCGGAGAACGACGGTTCCGACCCGGCCTGGGCGGTGCTCACGGCCCTCGCCCGCCGGGAGCCACCGTTGCGAGCGGTGCTCGTGCTCGTCGGTGGCACCCGCCTGGGCGAGCTGGAGGGCCGCGACGACCTGTTCGCCGACTTCTGCCTCACGCCCTTTCATCCGGCCGAAGCGGCGGCCCGGCTCGCCCACCTGCTGGCCACGTCCGCCCCGGCCGGTGCAGCCGTCCTCCTCTCGGCAGCGTCGGCCGACGACCCTTCCGAGTTGGTGCACTACGGGCCGCTGCTGCTCAACACCCAGAGCTACCAGGCCCGCCTCGCCGGACGATCGCTCGTACTCACCTACATGGAGTACGAGCTGCTGGCCTTTCTGGCCCAGAACCCGGACCGGGTGCACAGCCGGGAG
>JACDJA010000875.1_pt1 | contig 29198 bp, 30 predicted proteins | sample 7449241 | NCBI WGS metagenome assembly JACDJA01 (sample SAMN14253289, study PRJNA609438) | sludge metagenome | isolation source: initial anaerobic sludge | collected 2018-12-20 | reverse complement strand
CGTAAGCGCCGCCGAGAGTGGCCGCGCGCTGCTGAAGCTCATCGATCTCGAGCTGACGCCGCGTCGAATCATGACGCGAGAGGCCTTCGAGAACGCCATCCGCGTCATCATGGCGGTGGGCGGCAGCACCAACGCGGTCTTGCACCTCCTCGCCATCGCGCATGCCATGGACGTTCCCCTCACCATCGACGACTTCGAGAGGCTCCGCACGACCACGCCCGTGCTCTGCGACCTGAAGCCTTCGGGCCACTACGTGGCCACGGACCTTCACGCCGTCGGGGGCATCCCGCTCGTCATGAAGATGCTGCTGGAGGCGGGGCTACTTCACGGCGACTGCATTACTTGCACCGGCAAGACCGTTGCAGAGAACCTCGCCGGGGTGAGCGCTTCGCCGCCCGCCGGCCAGGACGTGGTGCACCCGTTCGACCGTCCCCTCTACCCCCACGGTCACCTGAACGTCCTGCGCGGCAACCTCGCACCTGAGGGCGCCGTGGCCAAGACCACCGGCCTCAGCCACACGAGGATCAGCGGTCCGGCCAGGGTCTTCGAGAGCGAGGAGGAGTGCCTGAGCGCGATCCTCGGCGACGAGATCAGGGCGGGCGACGTCATCGTCATCCGTTACGAGGGCCCCAGGGGCGGCCCGGGGATGCGCGAGATGCTCGCCCCCACCAGCGCCATAATCGGGCGCGGCCTGGCCGATTCGGTGGGCCTCATAACCGACGGGCGCTTCTCCGGGGGCACCTACGGCTTCGTGGTCGGCCACGTCGCGCCCGAGGCAGCGGTCGGCGGCCCCATCGCGCTGGTTCGAGAGGGCGACATCATCACCATCGACTCGGAGCACAACCTCATCCAGCTGGAGGTCGACGAGGCGGAGCTGGCGAGGCGCCGCGCCGCCTGGGTCCCACCGACGCCCCGCTACCAACGGGGCGTGCTGGCCAAGTACGCCAAACAGGTCTCGAGCGCGTCACTAGGGGCCGTCACGGACTGAGCCCACCGCCCCGGGCCTAGGGAGTTCCATGCGGGTCACGATCTTCAACGAGTACTTGCACGAGCTAGAGAACGACGTCGTGCACGACATCTACCCCGAGGGGATCCACGCCACCCTCGCCGAGGCCGTCACGCGGCTCACGGGCGCCGAGGTACGAAGCGCCACGCTGCGCCAGCAGGAGCACGGCCTCTCGCAAGAAGTCATCGACGCCACCGACGTCCTGCTCTGGTGGGGCCACAAGGCGCACGAAGAGGTCGCCGACGAGGTGGTCGACCGCGTCCAGCGCGCCGTTCTCGGGGGCATGGGCCTCGTGGTCCTGCACTCCGCCCACTACTCCAAGCCGTTCAAGCGCCTCATGGGCACCAACGCCTCGCTCAAGTGGCGCGAGGCCGACGAGAAGGAGCGCCTCTGGAACCTGCAGCCCGCGCATCCCATCCTGGCCGGGATCCCCGACTACTTCGAGCTGCCCCGCGAGGAGATGTACGGCGAGCGCTTCGACGTCCCCGACCCTGACGAGCTCCTCATGCTCTCCTGGTTCCAGGGGGGCGAGGTGTTCCGCAGTCTCGCCACCTGGCGGCGCGGTCACGGCACGGTCGTCTACTTCCGGCCGGGCCACGAGACCTACCCCACCTACCACGACCCGAACGTGCAGCGGATAGTCGCCAACGCGGCAGCCTACGCCGCCGCCCGGATCAGGAAGCCGGATACGGGTAGCCCGGAGACGAGCCCCATAGAGCAAGTGCCGAACCCGGGCAAGGAGAACGTACTCAGCGCCACCACGGCCAAGCGGGAAGAGTGAACCGCCCGCTGCGCGCCGCCATCCTCGGCACCGGCGACATCTCCGCAAGCCACTACAATGGCTACCTCGCCGCCGGCGTTAACGTCGTCGCGTTGTGCGACACGGCGCCGGCCGCGCTGGCGGCCCGGGCCGCCGCCTGGGGCGTCGGGCGCACCTATACCGACTTCCAGAAGATGTTCGAGGACGGCGGTTTCGAGCTGGTCAGCATCGCCGCCCCGACCTCCGTTCACCATCCCGCCACGCTGGCCGCCGCGGCCGCCGGCGTGCACGTTCTCGTCGAGAAGCCGATGGCGCTCGACATCCGGCTTGCCGATGAGATGATCGAGGCGTGCCACGCCGCGGGCGTGGTCCTGATGGTCGATCATCAACTACGCTCGAGCGGCCCGGCGCGCAAGGCGCGGGAGTTGATAGCCGCCGGTGTCATCGGCAGGGTCACTCACGTCCGCTTGCGGCAGGCCCACGACTGGAGCGGCCTCGGCGTGCGCCCTTCGTTCAGGACGAAAGCCTCGGCCGGTGGCGGCACGCTGCTCGACAACGGCTGCCACCTCGCCGACCTGGCCCGCTTCTTCGGTGGCACCATCAACGAGGTCTTCGCCCGCGTCGCCACCCTCAAGTACGACGTCGAGGTAGAGGACACCGCGCACGTGAGCATGCTCTACGAGGGCGGCACGCTCGGCGTGCTGGAGGCCGCCTGGACGGCGACCGGCTGGGAGGAGGGCTTCTGGGTGTACGGCACCGAGGGGGCCCTCGAGTGCACGAACCGGTACGGCGCTCAGAACCTGAGGCATGCCTACCGCGGCTCGCCCGGGACGGACTTCAGCCACACCGACCTCACCACGTTCGAGTTCAGCGGCGCACCGACGCACACCCGGCACGTGCTCGCGTTCGTGGCGGCCGTTCGCGGCGAGGCCCCGGTCGCGTGCAGCGGCGAGGACGGCCGCGAAGCGGTGCGCATCATCCTCGCGTCCTACGCCAGCAGCGAGCGCAACCTGCCCGTGACGCTCGCCGACTTCACGGGGTGAGGGTGCGGCCTTGAGCTTCGAGGAGTTCCAGGGGCTGATCGCCGAGATGGTCGACGAGATCCCGGCCGAGTTCCTCCGCGGCTTGAGCGGCGTCCACGTGCTCGAGGAGGCCCTTGTCGAACCCGACTACGACGACGTCTACCGGATGGGCGAGTACCTCGACCCCGGCGTCCAGGACTTCCTCGGGCCGGGTGAGGGCCTGGGGCGCCACGTCGCGCTCTATTACGGCTCCTTCGCCGCGCTGGCCGCCAGCGACCCGGGCTTCGACTGGGAGGACGAGGCTTGGGAGACGCTGACGCACGAGCTCAGGCATCACGTCGAGTCGTTGGCGGGCGAGGACTGGCTGATCCAAGACGACGAGTTCAGGGCGCAGGACTTCCCGAAACGCAACTGACTCCGCAACAGCGAGGACGCGCCTCACCTAGGACGCGCCTCAGCGAGGACCCGCCACAGCGTGAACCGGCCTGAGCGTGGACCCGCTACAGCGTTGCAGTCGCGGCAACCCACCAACCCGGCTCGGCGGACCGCAGGGCGGCCGCGATGGCCGCCGCGTGCTCGGCGCCCTGCGCCACCCCGAAGCAGGTCGGTCCGCTCCCCGACATGAGGACGCCCTTGAGGCCGGCGTCTCGCAGGTGGGCGAGCACGGCGCGCAACTCCGGGTGGCTTCTCAGCACGCCCGGTTGCAGCCCGTTGGGCCAGCGTGGCTCCTCGCCCGCCGCCAGGCGCTCGAGCGAGCGTTCGAACCGTAGCCGCGGCGTGAAACCGATCAGGTTGGCGTAGGCGTCGGCGGCGCTGACGCCGAATCCGGGGTTCACCAGCACGAGGTGGAGGCGTGGGACGTCCAGCTCGAAGAGCCGCTCGCCGCGCCCCTTGGCCAACGCGGCCCGTGCCGTCCCCAGCATGAAGGGCACGTCGGACCCGAGCTTGGCGGCCACCCCGGCCACGTCGACGGCAGCCGGGAGCAGTCGAGCGAGGACCCTGAGCACGGCGCCGGCATCCGCGGAGCCCCCACCGAGCCCGGCGGCCACCGGTACGCGCTTGAGGAGCTTCAGCGCGACTCTCACGGGAGCGGCGGCGCCGTCCGCCTCGCGCCGCGCGCGGAGGTACCGGGCGGCCGCCCCGTGAGCCAGGTTCTCTTCTCCCTCGGCCAGCGCGACGGCTGGCAGCTCCAGCGCCAGCTCCACGTCGAGCTCCACGTGGTCCGCGGCGGCTTCCTCGACCAGCACGGTGAGCTCGTCGGCCAGCCCGACCCGCACCATGGCCGTCTCGACCTCGTGGAAGCCGTCGCCCCTGAGCGCCAGCACGGCCAGACCAAGGTTCACCTTGCCGTGGGCCGCTTCCGTCAGGGCCCCCGGAAACCCGCCGCCGGAACTCACGAGCCGACCACGGTCACCGAACGACCACGCTCACGAGCCGACCGCTCGCTCCGCGCGCCACAGTTCGAGGAGGGCGAGGCCCAGCTTCAGGTCGTCCGGGGTCGTCAGCTTGTGCAGCAGTGGGCTGCCCTCTACCAGCTCGACTCCGACGCCGAGCCGGCGCACGAGCGCCGCGTCGTCGGTGGCCTCGACGCCCGCCGCCGCCGCCGACTCGTGGGCGCGCACCAGCAGCTCCCGTGCGAACCCCTGCGGGGTCTGGATCACCCTCAGCCCCTCCCGGGGCAGGGGCGTTCCGTCGGCGACGTAGACGATGGTGTCGTGAACCCTCAGGGCCGCGGTGGCCGCCCCCGTCTCTTGGGCGGCCGCCAAGACCCGCTCCAGGGCGGCGCGGGGCAGGAACGGCCGGGCGGCGTCGTGCACCAAGACCGTCTCCGCCCGCGTGGCCGTCACCAGCAGGCGAACGGTGGCTTGCCTGGACTCGGCGCCCTCGATCACCCGCACGTCGCGGCCAACGAGCTCGCGCGCCTGCGCGGCCGCCCCGGCGGGCACGGCCACCACCACTTCGTCGACGGCGCCCCGAAGCGCCGCCACGGCGTGCTCGAGCAGGGTCGCGTCTCCCAGTCTTACGAACGCCTTGGGGCCGCGCCCCAGCCGGACGCCCGACCCGGCCGCCGGGACCAGCGCAGCAACACGGGTCACGGATCGTCGCTCCCCCAGCGCGGCGCGCGGTCGTTGTCGATGCCGAGCCGGTCGAGGGCGCGGCTCGTGATCCCTCCAACCAACTCGAGCAGGGAACCGGGGCGATGGTAGAACCCAGGCGCGGCGGGGAGGATGACGGCGCCGGCGTCGTGCGCGGCAAGCATGTTGATCAACATCGGGCGCGAGTAAGGCGCCTCTCGCACCACCAGGACGAGCGGACGCCGCTCTTTCAGGGTCACGTGAGCCGCCCGCGTGATCAGCGTGTCGGCGTGTCCGTGGGCGACCCTTGCAAGCGTCCCGGCACTGCACGGCACCACCACCATGCCAAGCGTAGGGTGGCTGCCCGAAGCTATCGACGCGCCCACGTCGGAGTCCTTGAGAACGAGGTCCGCCTGCTCGATGAGCGCCTGCGCGCCGCCGTCGAGCTCGGTCGGCAGCACGCGCTTGGCGCCGCCACTTATCACCAGTGCCGTAGGCACGCCTAGGCGTTTCAGCGTGCGCAGCATGTCGAGCGCGTACAACATGCCGCTGGCGCCGCTGACGCCGACAATCACGCGCCGCGGCCGGCCGGGTTCCGGCAGCTGGGTCCCCGTGTCGCTTGTCACGCCCACAAGGCTAACCCGAGCGCGCGTATACTCACGCCGTGGGTGCGTCGCCGAACCCGGCGTCTGACCCCGAAGCGGAGGCGAACAGAGTGCCAACGTTGAGACCAGACGGGCTCACACACGACCAGCGCCGCGCCCGGCGCCCGGCGACCGACAAGCCGTTGAGACGCAGCCGCGAGCACCGCTTGATCGGCGGAGTATGCGGGGGCATCGCGGAGTTCGTGAACGCCGATCCGCGCACGGTCAGGTTTGTCTACTTGCTCTCGGCATTGCCGTCCTTGGGCTTCACGCTCGTCGGCTACTTCCTGCTCTGGCTACTGATCCCCGGCGCGCCGGCCGGCAGCACCGCGGAGTCGGCCGAAGCGGCGGGCTGACCCGTCAGACGAGCAGCCTGACGGCCTCAGACCAGCAATCTCACTGGGGACGTGAGTAGTTCGGCCACGCGGGCCAGTAGGCGCGCTCCCTGATCCAACGGCAGGCTGCCCGTGAGGGCGAGGGTGCTGCGGTAGCCGCCAACCTCGGAATCGTAGAGTATCCGCCCTAGCGTCACGCTCGGGGCCCCGACGTCGAGGAACGCCTCGTCGACGTCCAGCATGCTGAGGTCGACGGCGACCAGCGCCACCTCGTCCTCTTCCATGCCGGCGCCTTCGAGCTCTCGCACCAGTTCGACGAACGCCATGCTCGCGGCTCCGTCCACGCGCCGGAGCATGATGCCCGCCTGGATCTCCGCCAGGGCGACCTCACCACCGGTCAGGCCAACGTCATGCGCCGCCTTGGCCGCCGCACGTACGAGGAACGGCGCCACGCTCAGCGGCCCGTCCTGTCCGAGTTCCAGGCCCGCCGCCAGCTGCGCGGCGGCCAGGGCGCTCAGGTCGACGTTCCGCCGCAGCAGGTTGGGAGTGTGGACGAGTGGCAGTGCCGGGGCAACCTGCTCTCGCGCGTCGAGATCGGCCTCCCCCACGCCCAGCTCGTCGAACGTCTCGACTTCTGTCTGGTCGAGCGGTTCGCTCCAAGGCTCGCCGACCCCGGTGGTGCCGTACGGACCTTCGTCGCCGGCGGCCGCGGTGCCGGCGGCGGAGAACTCGCCGGCCTCAAGCGTTTCAGGGGCCGTGGCCGGGTCGTCGGGCTCGAACGACGCAGCGCTCGGCGCCGGATCCTCGGCCTCGAACACCTCGGCACTCGGCACGTGGTCCTCGGACTCGGACACCTCGGCGCTCGGTATGTGGGCTTCGAACTCCGACACCTCGGCGCTAGGCACCGAAACGTCGGTCCCCAACTGCTCACCGCTCAGCTCCGAGCCTGCGGGCGCCGGCTCCTGGGCTGCAACCGAGCCTCCGGGCTCGAACATGGCGGCACCAACGCTGGACCCGTCCTGCACCTCGCCGTCCTCCCACAGGTCGGGGGCGTCGAGCGGGACCGGCTCGTAAGGTTCGGAGTCGAGCCGCAGTTCGCTGCCGCCCCAGGCGGGAGCCGGCTCCTCCGGCGCATCCACCTGGGCGCCCCCACCCGAGTAGTCGTGCAGGGCTTCGCTGGGCTCGGCAGTCTCGTCGGCCTCGGCGCCAGCCGGAGCAAACGGAGAGTCGCCCGGTACTTCGCCCGCCGGGATGGACGGCTCGTCGCCCGGCGCGCCTTCGTCCAGGTCGTCATCCGACACCAACAGCAGGTCGTCGTCCAGGTCCGGGGTCACGAGCCCTTCGTCGTGAACGCTGATGGGCTCGGAGGGGAAACCGTCCTGCTCTACTCGCACGTCCCCGCCGTCCTCCGTCTCACCCGCACCGAACCCGGCGGGCGCCTCGACGTCGTCGTCATCGTCGTCGAAGAGGAACACGTCGTCGCCCAACTCGGCGACCTGCGCCGCCGCCTCGGCAGCAACCTCGCCGCCGGACGCTCCGCTGGACACGCTCTCCTGCGGCGTGACCGCCCTCGAGTAGTTGCCCACGGAGTCGGCCCCTACTTCAGTCCAGGCCTCCATGCCCTCCGGCAGTGGCTCCGGGGTGGGGTCTACCGCCTCCTCCCCCGCCATCACTCGGGCGAGGTAGTCGAGGACGTCGCGTTCCACAACGCGACCGTCGGGACCCGTACCCTTCAGGCTCTGCCAGGCGACGTTGTTCTGTTCGGCGAGGCGTCGGGCGAGGTTCGAGATATCGGGTTGGCTCACGGGTGATCCTCCACTGCGGAAGAGCTGATTCCGGTGGCCTGAACGCGCGACACGGTACCGACAGGCCTGCGCATGATGGAACCGAGTATAGCCCGAGCCAAACTGCCGAGCGTCTGGAATATTTCCACACCGCGGCCCCCGCCATGGACGCCAGGTTCGGGTACGGCATCGCGCTCAGGGGCGCCACGCCTGGAAGAACACGTCGTCTATGAACGTTTGGAGCATGGCTTCCTGGCCGTGAACGAGCACGGAGGTGGTGACGCTCTGCCCCGCACCCACGCGCCTGTCGAGCACCACCCGCTCACCCTCGTCGTCGGTCACCACGAGCTTCAGTTGGTAGGGCCGATCGAGAAGGCGCTTGACACCCATGTTGGTGGGGTCGAACGTGAAGGGAACGAGGCGGCTCCCGTCCACCGCCGAGTCGGCGCCACCCGGCGCGGCCGGCGAGGGACGAACGGGCGTCCTCAGGTCGGGCCCGGTCTGTGGGCCCGTGGGGAACAGGTCGGGAAACGCGTTGGCGGGAGGAGCGCCGTTGACGGTAAGGAATACCGGGGTGCCCGGCACCGTGTAGCCGTCGGGCTGGGCGGCTATCACACCCTCGGGCTGCTCCGGATCGGTCACGTAAGTGACGGTACCCACCCTCAGCTGCGCCGCCGTCAGCGCGAGCTGCGCGCGCCACTGTGGCATGCCCACCACGTCCGGCACCTGGATGGCGGTGGCGGTAGACAGCGAGTAGTGAAGCAGCACCGGCGTGCCCGGCGGCACCGCTGCGCCCGCGGGGGGCTCCATCGCCACCACGGCCCGTGGGCGATCGAACGACACGCTCGAGGCCAGCGTCTCCACCCTGCCGAAACCCAGTCGCTGAAGCTGCTGCACGGCGGCATCGAGGTCGGTTCCGAGCAAGTCCGGGAGTTCCACCGCGGCACGCTCCGGCCCCGAGCTGACCACGAGGCTCAGGGTCCCGCCCTCGGCTAGGCGCTGCCCTCCGGCCGGTGCTTGGCCGATGACGGTGCCGGCGGTCCTATCGCTGTGCTGATACTCCGTCGTGCCCAGTGGGAGGTTCAACTCGGACGCGCGCGCTACGGCGGTCCTCTCCGTCATGCCGCTGAGGTCGGGGAGCACTGCCGCTGCGGGGGGAGTGTTGACCCCCAGGTGGATGGACCGCAGGCGCTTGACTATGGCCCCGGCCTGGGGCGACTGGGAGGTGACCGTACCCGCCGCTACGCCCTCGACATGTTCCACGAACGCCACCGGCTCGAAGCCGTGCGAGCGCAAGACCTTGGTGGCCGCTTCGTACTGCATGCCGACCAGATCGGGAAGCACCTCCTCGCCCACCGCGAAGTAGCGCGATGCGTCGAGCACCACGAAGGCGGCGAGGACCAGCAGCACGAGCCCGGAAACCAGTAGCCAGCCCCAAGCGCGGCGGCTGGGGGCCGGATTCGTGGTCGCGGAGGCCGTGCTCACGCAGGAACTCTATCACGGCCCCGCACCGGCTCATGAGCCCTGGATAGCGTGTCCGACAGCACCTTTCGCCCACCGCCGCGGCCATCGGGCAGGCCACCCGCGTCCCCGGCTGGTTCCGGGGCTAGCATTAGGCATGCGAGACGCCCACAGCGTGATCCCGGTCGGAACGTTGCGCCACTTGGCGAAGGTGGAGGTGGAGTCCGAGTGGGAACTCGCCACCCTGGCCCGCCTGTTGGAGTTGGGCTTCGCCTGGGAGGGGCTGGCGTTACCAGCTAGCTTCGAGGAAGGCTTCTACCGCCTCAACAACCTGCCGCACCAGTTGCGGGCGCTCTACGTTGGGCTCGATCTCTCCGATCCGGACGAGGACATCGTCGAGGAGGCCGAGCCGGCAGCCGTGAGCCTGCTGGCGCAGTCGTACCTCCTCGATGAGAACGTCGATCTCCTCTACGACTCCCTCGGCTGGAGCGGCCGAAGCATGGTGAGACGGCCGGGGGCGGGGCGCGGGCGCGAGGTGGTGGGGCGCCGGGGGGCGCTACTCGCGGTAAAGCGCGTGTACCAGGACGACTGGGGCATGGACGCCGTCATGGCCAGGCTGGCCCTCCACGGCCGGCTGGGGCTCGACGCGCGGCCCGTGCTCGTCACGCCCGGACCCGAGCGGCCCGACGAGGACCTGACGGTCCGCGCCTCGCGCGCCCTGGGCGCCTCGCTCACCGCGTTCGTGGGGCCGAGCGGCGCACTGACGCGGATCGCCCCTGCTTGACTACTTGCGGATCCGCTGCGCCGGCACGGCTTGCACCGGCGTGGTCGTCTCGAAGGTCACGAACGCGGACGGGTTCACCTCTTGCAGCAGCTTGAGCACCTCAGGGATCTTGCGGCGTGGGATGACCGAGAACGCGACGCTCACGTCCCCGTCGCGCCCTCGCGCGTTCAGCAGTGTGACGTAGTGGCCTGCGCTGCGCAGGCTGTCCTCGACGGGAGGGGTATCGATGGGCGTGACCACCCGGACGATCGATTCCCCGATGGCCAGCCACCGCTCGACGCTCACGCCGAGCATGGTGCCCGTGGCGTAACCGGCCGCGTAGGCGAGGAACTTGACGGGAGAGTCCAGGTTCGCCAGGACCTGTGCGGCCGCGATCAGCCACACGAGCGACTCGAAGAAACCGAAGAGGCCCGCCAAGCGCCTCTGGCCACGGACGAGGAAGCCGATGCGCAGCGTCCCGAGCGACACGTCCACTATGCGAAGCGAGAAGATCAGCAGGGCCGCCAGCACCAGGCTCACGGTTTCGCTCATGCGTGCCCCGCGAGTTCCCTGGCCGCCACCGCCGCGGCGCCGATGACGCCTGCGTCGCCCCCGAGGCTGGCCGTCCTGAACAGCGGAAGGGGATAGCCTTCGAGGTAATGCTCGGCCGCTGCGCGCACCTTGCCGAGGTAATACTCGCCCACGCGCGTGATGCCGCCGCCCAGCACGAAGCCCTCCGGGTCGATGATCTTGACCAGGTTGGCGAGCCCGATGCCCGTGAAGAACGCCGCGTTCTCGATGATGCCGAGGGCCTTGGGCTCCCCGGCGCGAGCGCGCTTGAAGAGTTCTCGCGTGTCCATCTCCACCCCGTAGGCGTACGTGGCGTCACGCGCCATGGAACGCCCGGCCGCGATGGCCTCCAGGCTGCCGGTGTGACCGTCGCCCCCCATGGGACCCCCGACCAGCATGGTCATGTGGCCGATCTCCCCTGCCAGGCTGTTGGCGCCCCTCACGACGCGGTCGCCTATGAAGATGCCGCCGCCTATGCCGGTGGAGATGGTGACGTAGATGCTCGAATCGAGCTCGCGGGCGGCCCCGTAAAGGTGCTCCGCGTAACCCGCCGCGTTCGCGTCGTTCTCGAGCACGACCGTCATCTTCAGGCTCCGCTCCAGTTCGTCCACCAGCGGGGCGTCGCGCATGCCGGCGATGTTGGGGGCGAAGAGTATCCGCCGCCGTGAGCGGTCCATGGGACCCGGCGAGCCGATGCCGGCGCCCGCCACCTCGTGGCCGCGCGCCAGCAACTCCTTGGCGGTACCGACGAGGGCGGCAACGACGTCCTCAAAGCCGGTTTGCGGCGTGTCGACCCTCACCGAATCGAGCACCTTGCCCCCCTCGACGGCCGCCGTGAGGATCTTCGTTCCGCCAAGGTCGAGTCCTAAAGTCACCATTCAGTTCTCCTCGTCGCCGTGACCGTTGACTGCGGCCCGCGCGGCGTTCGCGATCATGAGTTCCTCGTCGGTCTTCACGACGAGCACTGACACGCCCGACCCGTCGGCGCTGATGCGCGAGTCGGCACGGGCGTTGCGTTCCTCGTCGACGGTGATGCCCAAGAAGCCCAGTCCGCTCAACGAGGCCGAGCGCGCCCACGACGAGTTCTCCCCGACCCCGCCGGTGAAGACGACCGCGTCGAGCCCGCCCATGGCGGCCGCGAACGCGCCGATGGTCTTGCGGATACGATAAGCGAACACTTCCAGCGCCGCGGAGGCCCCCTCTTCGCCCGCCTCAGCCGCGGCCGTCACGTCGCGCAGGTCGTTCGAGATGCCCGACATGCCCTTGAGCCCCGATTCGCTGTTGAGCAGCGTGTCGACCTGCTCGGTGCTCAGCCCGTTGCGCAGCAGATAGAGCACGATGCCGGGGTCTATGTCGCCGCTGCGGGTACCCATCAGCAGGCCCTCCATGGGAGTGAAGCCCATGGTCGTGTCTACCGACACGCCCCTGTCCACCGCCGCCGCACTGGCGCCGTTGCCCAGGTGGAGCGTGACGATACGGAGTTCGGCGCGGCGCTTGCCGAGGAGTAGGGCGGCGCGGCGCGAGACGTAGTCGTGGCTGGGTCCGTGGAAACCGTAACGACGGACGCCGCGGGCGTACGCGTACTCGAGCGGCAGCCCGTAGAGGTATGCGTGACGCGGCAGTCTCGCGTGAAAGGCCGTGTCGAATACCGCCACGTGGGGCACGTCGGGCATGGCGCGGCGCGCGGCCCGCAGCGCCGCCAGGTTGCCGGGGTTGTGCAGCGGCGCCAGGGCGGCCAGTTCGGCGATCGCCTCCTCCACCTCCGCCGTGACGATGGTCGCCCTCACGAACCGCGTGCCACCGTGAACGACGCGGTGCCCGACGACTCGCGGCGCGAACCCCGGAACGAAGCGCCTATACATGTCCAGCGCGAACTCGAAGGCCGCGTCGTGGCGCTCCAGGCGGAGCCGCTCCAGCAGCGCGAACGACGCCGTCACGGTGCTCGGCCCACCGATCCGCTCCACCTGCAGCGACTCACCTGAGGGCCACAACTTGGTCTTCAGGCTCGAGCTACCGGCGTTGACGACGAGGATCTGCTGGGCGGGGCCGCCGGCGGGCAACGGGCTGCTCACGCTCGTGCGCCAGGCGCCGCTACGGCGCCTGGGACGCCCAGGTCGGCCACGAGACGCGGCCGGAACTTGAGGGCGTCGGCGGCCACGAAGTGCACCGCGACGGCGCCCAGGTTGCGGATGATGCCTTCGGGCTGCTCGCCATGTACGTGGCCGAAAACGAGCGCGTCGGGCGCCGCCTCCTCGATCAGTCCCGTGAGTTCGTTGGGCTGGAGGCGGGAGTTGGTGGGTGGAAAGTGCAGCATCACCACGCGGTACCTTCCTTCGAGCTTGGCGGCGTGAGCCAGCGACAGGCGCAGGCGCTCGACCTCGCGGTCGTAGATCTTCTGGTCTTGCGGCGTGAAGCCGGGGCTGCCGGGGCAGACCCAGCCGCGGGTGCCGGCCACCACCACGCCCCCGACCTCCATGGCGTCGTTCTGCAGTGCCCACATCCCAGCGGGGAGCGCGCTGCGGAGCCGGCTGATCGAGGGCCACCAGTAATCGTGGTTGCCGCGTAGCAGGATCTTCTTGCCGGGCAGGTCGGCCAGGTCCTGCAGGTCGAGCATGGCCTCGTCGAGGCGCATGGCCCACGAGATGTCTCCGGGCACCAGGACGAGGTCTTCCTCGCCGACCGTCTCCCGCCAGCCCTCGAAGAAGGCCTGCGGGTGGCCGGCCCAGCCCGGACCGAAGATGTCCATCGGCTTGGGCCGGGCGCGTGAGAGGTGGGGGTCGGCGATAGCGAACAGGCGCATCGGTCGCCCAGTGTACCCGTGCCGGCCGTACGGTCGAGAGGTACAGCCGTGCCGTGACCAGCGCGCCTACCAGGCCTCGTGCGAGCGCCGCACGCCGTCTTTCACGTTGGCGAGGGCGTCGGTTGCCCGCCGACCGGTCAACGGGTGGCGCCACGTGGGCTCGACGTCGAGCAGCGGTGCCAGCACGAACGCGCGCTCCTCTATGCGCGGGTGGGGCAGCCTGACCCCGTCATGGCGTAAGGCGCCCGCCACGTCCAGCAGGTCGAGGTCGATGACGCGCGGTCCCCACCGCTCACGCCGCACGCGGCCGAGCTCCTCCTCGATGGCAAGGAGTTCCGACAGCAGTGCGGCCTCGCGCCCCAGCCAGTCGCCGGCAGCCAGGGCCACGACGGCGTTGAGGTAGGGCGGTTGGCCTGCCGGGCCACCCTGGGCGGCGCTCTCGTACAGGTGAGAGCGCGCCAGTACCGGCGCCAGGCGCGAAAGCCGGGACGCGGCCTCCCGAAGCTGCGCCGCGGGGTCGCCGAGGTTCGCGCCGAGCGCGACGAACGCCTTTGGGCTCGTGTCACTCATCCGCCGCGGGCTCCCCGCCGCCGGCCGGCGCCGTTTGCCCCCCGCCACCTGACTCCCGCGCCTCGGACCGGCTCCTGAACACCTCGACGTAGACGTCGCGGAACACGCCCGGCAGCGGCGCGTGCGGCTTGTGCACCCTTACACGAACGGCGTCGACGAGGGCCTCTTCGGTGAGCAGCAGGGTCGCGATGTGGTGGGCGAGCGCCTCGATCAGCTTGTACGGGCGCCCCGTCACGGCGCTCCCGACGAGTGCGTAAACGCGTCCGTAGTCGACGGTGTGCCTGATGGAGTCGGTGCCCGAGAGGCCGAGGACGAGCTCGACGTCGACCAGGAAGCGCGCCCCTAGCTTGCCCTCCTCCTCGTGGACCCCGTGGTAGCCGAAGAACTCCATGCCGCTCAGGACTATGCGGTCGTCTCCCCGTGGACGTTCGGCGTCTTGGTTCATGTGCGCCGCTCCCCCGGGCCTGCGGCCAGGATGGCGCTCCACACCGCGAGGGCGTGCGCGTGCGCCGCCACGTCGTGAACGCGCAGAAGTGCGGCGCCGTTGGCCGCGGCCCAGAGGTGGGCGCCCAGGCTGCCGGGCACGCGCGCCGCGGGAAGTTCCTCGCCCGTGATGGAGCCGATGAAGGCCTTGCGGGACGCTCCCACCATCAGCGGGGGAGCGTGGGCCGCCAACCTGTCGGTGGCCCTCAGCAGCGCTAGGTTGTGGCCCAGGTTCTTCCCGAAGCCGATGCCGGGGTCGATGACTACGCTGGGCACGCCGGCCTGCAGCGCCGCGCCGGCTCGCTCGAGCAAGAACGCCTCGACCTCGCCCACCACGTCCCGGTACTCGGGGGCCGCCTGCATGGTGCGGGGTTCCCCGCGCATGTGGACTACTATCGCCGGTGCGCCCGCGTCGGCGCAGACTCGTGTCATGTCCGGGTCGGTGAGGCCCCCGACGTCGTTCACGATGACGGCGCCGGCCTTGAGGGCGGCGGCGGCCACTCGCGGTTTGCGCGTGTCGACGCTCACCACCACCCCCTCGCCGGCTAGGGCCTCCACCACGCCGAGCACTCGGCACAGCTCCTCTCGCTCGTCGACGCCGCTGGCGCCGGGGCGCGTGGACTCGCCGCCGACGTCGACGATGAGGGCGCCTTCGGCCTGCAACCGCAGGCCGGCGGCTACCGCCTCGGCGGTGCCCGCATGCTCACCGGCGTCGCTGAAGCTGTCGGGGGTGACGTTCAGGACCCCGACGAGCGCCGGCCCGCGCCAGTCGAGCGATCCGCGCCCGCCCGCAAGGGCCGGCCCGAAACGGAGCTGGTGTAAAGCTTCCCAAGTCACGAATCAGCGACCTCTGCGCCGTAGACCCAGTCGGCGGGCCTCTCCGCCAGCCCGAAGCGCCACGCCACCGCCGTTGCGATGCGCCCCGCGGCGCGACCGTCCCCGTACGGGTTCGGCCTCTGGCGCATACGCTCCAGTTCAGCCGGGTCGCCAAGCAGCTCTTCGAGGCCGGAGCGCACGCGCGAGGGGTCGTTGCCGATGAGCCTGATCACCCCTGCTTCCACCCCTTCCGGGCGTTCCGTCACGTTGCGCAGTACGGCGACGGGAACGCCGAGGGCCGCGCCCTCCTCCTGCAGGCCGCCCGAGTCGGTGACGATGAGCTCGGAGGCGGACATCAGCGCGATCATCTCCCGGTAGTCGTACGGCTCGGCGAGAACCACGTTGGAGACCCCGCCGAGGGCGGGAGTGACCGCCTCTCTCACGGCAGGGTTGAGGTGAACGGGGTACACGAACCGGAGCCGCGGGTGCGCCCGGGCCACGGCCGCCAGGGCCCCCGCCAGGGCGGCCATCACCGGCAGGTTCTCGCGTCGGTGCATGGTGAGCGTCACGAACGGGCCCGTGCCAAGGCCAGGCGGCAGAGCGGCGCCCGCGCTCATGAAGCGCACGGCGTCGACCGCGGTGTTGCCCGTCACGACCATCCGGTCCTTCGTCTTGCCCTCTGCCAGGAGGTTGCGCCTCGCTAGTGCGGTGGGCGGCAGGTCCATGTCGGTCACGACGTCCGTCAGGCGGCGGTTCGCCTCCTCCGGGAAGGGCTGGCCCAGGTCGAACGAGCGCAGTCCGGCCTCGACGTGCGCTACGGGGATCCCGACCAGGAAGGCCGCCAGCGCCACCGCGAAGGTGGTGGTGGTGTCGCCATGCACGAGGACGTAGTCGGCGCGGAGCCGCTCCAACGCCGCGGCGGCGGCGGGCACGATGCGCCCGATGAGGTCGGTGAGGCTCTGGCGGCGGGTCATGACGCGCAGGTCGGTGTCGGGCGCGATGCCGAACGCAGTCAGCGAGTCGGCGAGCTGCTCCTTGTGCTGCCCCGTCACCAGCGTCAGGGCCTCCAGGCCGGGCATGCCCCGCAACGCGGCTACCACCGGCGCCATCTTGTTCGCCTCGGGTCGGGTCCCGAAGGCCGACACCACCCGGGGGCGCGCCCCGTGGGGGCTCAGCGCCGCGCCCTCCGGGGGCGCTGCGGCGGGCCTCACGCCGCCGACCCGGCGTGCCGGATCTCGGCGAGGCGCAGTAGCGACACGGCGGCGATGGCCCCCACCGTCAGCACGAGCGTGACCAGCGTCAGCACGGGCGGCGTCCGCGATAGCAACATGCCGGCAACGCCAAGGGCGAGCGTTGCCGCCCACAAGAGGATCACCGTGAGGCGCTTGGAGCCCGAGCGCTCACGGATGATGTCGTGGATGTGGTCGTTGGACGCCAGCGCCGGCGAGGACCCGCGCCTGAGGCGCCTGACAGTCACCTGGGTGATGTTCAGGACCGGCAGCGCGAGCACCAAGATTGGCGCCACCACCGAGATGGCGGCGGTCACCTTCAGGGCTCCCAACACGCTCACGGCCGCCAGGACGTAGCCGAGCAGGTAGGCGCCGGAGTCGCCCATGATGATCAGGGCGGGCCCGAAGTTGTAACGCAGGAAGCCGAGCGCCGAACCCGCAAGGGCGGCCAGCAGGAGCACGGCGGCGCCGCGGTCGTCGAACTGAAGCGCCACGGCTAGGAGGCTCATGCTCGAGATGGCGGCGATCCCTGACGACAGGCCGTCGAGGCCGTCGATGAAGTTGAAGGCGTTGGTGAACCCGACCACCCAGAGGATCGTCACGAGCACCGACATGGTCTCCGGGATGAAGAGGAACGAGCCCGAGCCGAAGTAGTCGGTGACGAAGCCGATGCGCACGCCGTTCACGACGAGGATGCCTGCGGCCACCACCTGCGTGGCCAGGCGGAGCGGAGGCGGCACCTCCCACATGTCGTCGATGAAACCGACGAGCGTCATCAGCGCGCCGCCCAGCGCGGTCGCGAGGAGCTCGACCCGGTAGTCGTTTATGAGTTGGGGCGCCACCAGGCTGCCCGCCAGTACGGCCAGGAGGAACCCCCCCAGGATGGCGATGCCGCCGATGTTCGGCAGGCGGCCGGCGTGCTGCCGGACTCCGCCCCCGTGCGCGCCGCCGCCGGCCTGAACCGCCCCGATCCGCAGCGCGAACTCCCGCACCCGCGGCACGAGCCAGAGAACGGCGCCGAACGCGACGAGGAAGGAGGCCGAGGCCAGAGGGATGAAAGCCAGGAGGGTGCCGCGCACGTCTCTCAGTCTACTTGCGGCCGTAAGGCGCTCATGAGCAACCGATGACCGGTGCCCGCCGGCGGCCGCAGCCGCGGCTCAGCGGGTGCCGTAGAGTCGGTCGCCGGCGTCGCCCAGCCCCGGAACGATGTAGCCGTGTTCGTTCAACCGCTCGTCCTGCGCGGCGATGATGATGTCGACGTCGGGATGCGCCGTCCGGATCACCTTTATCCCCTCGGGAGCCGCGATGATGCAGAGGAGGCGGATGCGCGTAGCGCCCTTCTCCTTGAGGAGCTGGATGGCAGCGGCCGCGCTACCGCCGGTCGCGAGCATGGGGTCGAGCAAGAACACGTCGCGCTCGCCGACGTCGCTCGGCAACTTCGAGTAGTACTGCACCGGCTTGAGGGACTCGGGGTCCCGGTAGAGCCCGATGTGGCCCACCCTGGCCGTCGGCATGAGGCTCAAGATGCCGTCGACCATCACCAAACCGGCGCGGAGGATGCCGATGAGCGCCAGCTTCTTACCGGCCAGCCGCTGCACTCTCGCTACGGCCACCGGCGTCTCGACCGTGGCCTCCTCGAGCTCGAGATCGCGCATGGCGTCGTAGGCCATCAGCATCGAGAGTTCCTGGCACAGGGCGCGGAACTCGCGTACGCTCGTCTCCTTGTCCCTAAGGATCGAGAGCTTATGCAACACGAGCGGGTGATCGACTATCGTGACGGCCATCGCCAGGTCCTTTCGCAACTCGGGGGCCACGTGGCGCGGCCACAGCGGCCCTGCCCGGTTGGCACGAAAAGGGCCGCCCTAGAAGGCGGCCCAGCTATGGCGGAGAGGGTGGGATTCGAACCCACGGTGCAGCGAAGCCACACAACGGTTTTCGAGACCGTCCCATTCAACCACTCTGGCACCTCTCCGGACGCGCGGGAAGGGCTGAAGACGCCTCACCCGAAGCGCGAGAAGTATACCGTAATGGTGACTAGCGAGGGGGAGGGGCGGGGCGCTGCTCCCTTGACGTGCCCCTCCGGGTTGCATACACTCCCAGTTGCGCCTTGGGCAGCCGTGGTGGCCCATCGTCTAACGGCAGGACAACGGATTCTGGTTCCGTCGGTCTAGGTTCGAATCCTAGTGGGCCAGCCAAACGCACCACACCGAGCAGCACCCCCGCTGGCGGCCAGGCCAGCGACCTGAGCGCGCACCGCAGTCACGGACGTTGGCCCATCGTCTAATGGCAGGACACCCGGTTTTGGTCCGGTCGGTCGGAGTTCGAATCTCTGTGGGCCAGCCACAGCGCCTCCCCTAGGGGAGGCGCTCTCCCTTGGACGCCGCTCTGCCCGAGTAGTCGTAGAAGCCGCGACCGGACTTCCGGCCCAGGTGTCCCGCCTCGACCAGTTTGCGCAACGTCTGCGGCGCCAGGAAGCGCTCACCTATCGCCCCACGCATGGAATCGGCTATCAGGAGCATGGTGTCGAGCCCGATGTAGTCGGACAGCTCCAGCGGGCCCATGGGGTGATTGAGCCCGAGCTTCACGGCCGTGTCGATGTCCTCCGCCGACGCCACGCCTTCCTCCAGCATCCTCACGCCCTCGAGGAGCAACGCCGCCAGGGCGCGGGTGGTCACGAACCCCTGCCTGTCCTTCACCGTGACCGTCGTCTTGTCGCAGGCCGCGGCCAGCGCGTGAGCGGCGGCGAGCGTGGCGTCGGACGTGTGTACGCCCCTCACCACCTCGACCAACGCCATGCGTTCCGGCGGGTTGAACCAGTGCATGCCCACGACCTTGTCGGGGCGGCGGGTGGCGCCCGCGATAGCCGTCACCGACAGTTCGCTCGTGTTGCTCGCCAGCACCGCGTGGGCGGGAGCCAGCCTGTCGAGCCTGCCGAAGATCTCGCGCTTGAGTTCGAGCACCTCCGGCACGGCCTCTATCACGAAGTCTGCATCGGGGACAGCAACCTCGAGGTCGGTGGTCGTCAGCAGCCGCCCGGCGGCAACGGCCTCGTGAGCGCGCTTGCTCGCCCTCGTCCGGGCCTGGCCCAGGGCCTCCTCGCGCGTGTCGTAGAGGCTGACGCGGTGACCGGCGACCAGGAGCACGCTGGCTATCCCGGCACCCATGGTCCCGCCGCCGATCACCGCCACGCGGGGCGCCCTCGTGCGCTCGCCGCTCGCTTCGGTCTCGTCCAACATAGGGTTCACTCCGTTCATGGGGCGTCCACCGCGCACGGACCACGAGCCCCGCCCCTGCCGCCGGGGCACGGACCGGGGCGCCGGCGGCGCGGCGCCCATATCTCCCACCCTACCCGGGCGCGGGGGCGTAAAGGTCGTAGCGCACGGTGCGGCCGCGCAGGCTGCCGCTGGGCTCCTGCCCTCCCAACGCGCCCGCCCTGAGAGGCCTCTTCACCACCACGCGGCGACGCGCGAACGCGCGGGCGGCCTCGAGGAGTTCCGCTTCCTCCCCCGCCGCGGCGCCGGTTCCGTGCTCCAAATGGGCTCGCAACGTGGCCATCCCCTTGTTAGGCAGCGCAGCCTTGGAGGCCTCGGGGAACATGGGGTCCAAGTAGACGATCCCGGCGGGCTCCCCGGCGGCGAGGTAATCACGCGCGTCGGTCACGTGGAGGGTGACGCGCCTCGCAGAGTCTGCCGCGGCGCGCCCGAACTGCCCCGCCATGGCCCTCGCGATGGCGTCCTCGAGCAGGGCGCCGAGCAGCGGCTCGCGTTCGAGCATGACCACGGGGTGGCCCAGGGAGGCCAAATGGAAGCCGTCGGCGCCCAAGCCCGCCGTTGCGTCCACCACGCTGGGTGCGCCGCCGGGCGTCCGGCTCAGGGCCGCGCGCGCCAGCAGGTCCCGGCCGGGCCGGGTCGGGGCCAGCAACTCGGCGACGGCAGCCACCACGCGCGCGCCGCCGGGTGCCAGCAGCGCCAGGCCCGCTGGCCCCACCTCGAGAACGAGTCCCCCGTGGCCCTTGCCGGCCGCTCCAAGGCTTAGCGGGGCGCCCAGGCGCCTTGCCCACTCCTTCGCCGCCGTCACCGTCGCCCCGGTCGCTGCAGTCACCGCGAACGCGTGGGGCGGGGACATGTCGTCAACCCCCGGCTTCACGCCTAAGATGCTACCCCCGTCCTTGCGGCGCGGCTCGGGTCCTCGCTCCCCGTCCTTGCGGCGCGGCTCGGGTCCTCGCTCCTCGTCCTTGCGGCGCGGCTCGGGTCCTCGCTCCCCGTCCTTGCGGCGCGCCTCAGGTCCTCGGTCCACGTTCACGCAACGCCGCCCGGGCCGGCCCTTAGTGCTACGATTCAACGGACGCAGGGCGACTGGGATTACGAATCCAAGCAGTCAAGGCCCGCTGACTTTGGATGCTTTCGAATACCAAGCGAATCCCCTAAGCATCACAAGTCGCGATCGAGGGAGGTTCGGAGCATGAGCAACAAGGAACTACAAGCACGCCGCCAGGCCGCCGTCACGCGCGCCGCTCAGAGCGTGCACCCCATCTACCCGGTTCGTGGCGAGGGCAGCTACGTCTGGGACGCCGACGGCAAGAAGTACCTGGACTTCTCGGCCGGCATCGCGGTCATGAACCTCGGCCACTCGCACCCCAAGGTGCTGGCGGCCGTCAAGCGCTCGGTCGACGAGTTCCAGCACCTCTGCTTCGCCGTGGGCATGCACCCCTCCTACATCGAGCTGGCCGAGCGGCTCAACGCCATCGCTCCGGGCCCCACCCCGAAGAAGACCTTCCTGGTGAACTCAGGCGCCGAAGCGGTCGAGAACACCGTCAAGATCGCCCGCGCCTACACCAAGCGGGCCGGCATCGTCGCGTTCACGCACGCGTTCCACGGCCGCACCTACATGGCCATGTCGCTCACGAACAAGGCCAACCCGTACAAGACGGGCTTCGTGATGCGCGCCGCCGAGGTCTACCGGGCCGAGTACCCGTATCACTTCCGCAACCCCTGGGGCGCCAAGACCCCGGAGGAGACCGGCGAGGCTGCCCTCAAGGCGCTCAAGAACCAGGTCAAGTACACCATCGGCGAGAGCGAGGTGGCCGCGTTCCTGATCGAACCCGAGGCGGGCGAGGGCGGCTTCATCCCTGCCCCGCGCAACTTCCTGGCAGGGCTTCGCAAGTACGCCGACGAGATCGGCGCGCTCTGGATCGACGACGAGGTGCAGACGGGCATCGGCCGTACCGGCAAGACGTGGGCGGTGGATCACTACGGGCTCGAGCCCGACCTCATCGCCTCCGCCAAGGGCCTGGGCTCCGGCTTCCCGATCGCCGCGGTCGTCGGCAAGGCGCACATCATGGACTCGCTGAACCCGGGAATGCTCGGCACCACCTTCGGGGGCAACCCCACCAGTTGCGCCGCGGCCCTGGCGACCTTGGACGTCATGGCGCAAGAGAACATCCCGGAGAAGGCGGCGCGCCTCGGCGAGGTCGCCCGAGCGCGCCTCGACGCCCTGAAGGAGCGCTACGCCGCCATCGGCGAGGTGCGCGGACTCGGCATCATGCTCGGCATCGAGTTCGTGGGTGAGGACGGCATCACTCCCGACCCCAAGACGGTGGATGCGCTTCTCGTAGAGGCGCGGAACCAGGGGCTCATCCTCCTCTCGACGGGCACCTACGGCAACGTCATCCGCCTGCTGCCACCCCTCACCATGACCGAGGACGAACTCCTCGCCGGCCTCGAGATCGTCGAGGACGCCCTCGCGAAGGTCCTTCAGGACAAGGCCGTCGTCGCCTGAGTCTTGCGGCAAACGAGTAAGTCGTTCGGAGCGCGCGAACCGTCACAGGTTCGCGCGCTCTGCCTAGTCCGGCGCTCTGCTTGATCCGGTCCTCAGGGTTCCCGGCCCTGCTTGATCGGCACGCCCACCATGTTCCCCCACTCGGTCCAGGAACCGTCGTAGTTGCGCACGCGGGGGTACCCGAGCAGGTACTTGAGCACGAACCAGGTATGGCTGGAGCGCTCCGCTATCCGGCAGTAGGCCACCACGTCGTGGTGGCGCAATACCCCAGCCCCGGCATACAGGCTCTCGAGCTCCTCGGCGCTCTTGAAGGTGCCGTCCGGGTTGGCCGCGAGCGCCCACGGCACGTTGGCGGCCCCGGGGATGTGACCACCGCGAAGCGCGCCCTCTTGCGGGTAGTCGGCCATGTGCAGCTTCTCCCCCGTGTATTCGGGCTCGCTGCGGACGTCCACCAGCGAACCGGTGCCGTGGGTGACCTCGAGTAGGTGTTTCATGACGTCCGGCGCGAAGGCCCTGATCGACGCGTCCCTATACGGTACGGCGTAGTTGCCACGCGGCACGCTCGGCACGGTGGTCTCGAGCTTGCGCCCCTCGGCGACCCACTTCTGTCTGCCGCCGTCCATGAGGCGCACGTCGGCGTGGCCGTTGTACTTGAAGAACCAGAAGGCGTAGGCCGCCCACCAGTTGGACTTGTCGCCATAAAGGACGACGGTGGTGTCGTTGCTGACGCCCTTGGCCTCCATCAGCGAGGCGAAGCCTTCGGGCCCGATGAAGTCGCGCACGTCTGCCCGCTGAAGTTCCGTCAACCAGTCGAGCTTCAGGGCGCCGGGAACGTGCCCCCGGTCGTACAGCAAGACGTCCTCGTCGACCTCGAAGATGCGTAGGGCGCTGTCTTGGGGATGCGCGTCCACCCAATCGGTACTCACAAGGGCCTCTGGGTGGGCGTAGGGAAGCGGCTCGTTACCCATGCACTTCCTCCTTCGCCCGCATGCTAACCGTGGCCGCCCGGAAGGCGTCGCTCACAGGTGCCCGAAGCGCGGTGGTGGGCAAGGCTATACTCGCGAGGTGGCAAAGGTTCAGCTCGCCCCATCCATCCTCTCCGCCGACTTCTCGCGCCTGGGCGAGGCCGTGGCAGCGGTCGCCGCTGCAGGCGCGGACCTCGTGCACGTCGACGTCATGGACGGGCACTTCGTGCCGAACATCACCATCGGACCGGCCGTCGTGGCGGCGGTCAAGCGCAACAGCGAACTGCCGCTGGACGTGCACCTGATGATCTCGGAGCCCGAACGCTACGTGACCGACTTCGTGGAGGCGGGCGCGAGCATCCTGACCGTCCACGCCGAGGCCACCCACCACCTGCACCGGCTGCTGGGGCAGGTGCGTGAGGCGGGGGCCAAGGTCGGGCTGGCGCTCAACCCACTCACCCCGCTCGACGTGCTGGAAGGCGCGCTTCCGTACCTGGACGTGGCCCTGGTCATGAGCGTGAACCCGGGCTTCGGCGGGCAGTCCTTCATCCCCGCGTCGACCCCGAGGGTCGAGGCCGTCAGGCGCATGCGAGACCGCATGAACCCCAACTGCCTCATCGAGGTGGACGGCGGCGTGAACGTCAAGACGGCGCCCCTGGTGGCAGCGGCCGGCGCCGACGTGCTGGTGGCCGGCAGCGCCGTGTTCGGTGGTCACGGCACGGTGGCGGAGAACGTGGCCGCGCTGCGTGCGGCCGTCGAGCCCCAGGCCTGAAGCGCCTACGGCCTGAATCGCCCTAGGCCGTGAGGCGGCGCCGAGGGTCTTCTTAGACTCAGGGTCTTCTTAGGCTTAGACGGATCACATCCGAGGAATCTTTTCGAAGGTTCTCTTCGAGGCTTCAGGCGACCGCCTGGAAACTCCCCAATGACCTGAAGCGGCGGTAGCGCGAGTCGAGGAGTTGCTCGGGCGTCAGTGGCGCCAGCAGAGCCAGTTCCTCGATCAGGGCCTGCTTCACGAGTTCCATGGCCGCGTCGCGGTTGTTGTGAGCGGCGCCGAGCGGCTCGGCGATGACGCGGTCGACGACGCCCAGAGCCATCAGGTCCCGGGCCGTGATGCGTAACGCCTCGGCGGCCTTCTCGGCCTCGCCCGCGTCACGCCAGAGGATCGCCGCGCAGGACTCGGGGCTGATGACCGAGTAGATGGCGTTCTCGAGAATCAACACCCTGTTGGCCACCCCGATGGCAAGGGCGCCACCGGAGCCACCTTCCCCTATCACCACGCTAACGGCCGGCACTTTCAGGCGCGCCATGCGCTGGATGCTCTCGGCGATGACCCACGCCTGTCCCTGCTCCTCGGCGGCCAGCCCGGGGTACGCGCCCGGCGTGTCGATCAGCGAGATGACGGGCAGCCGGAACTTGTCGGCCAGGTCGAACATGCGCATGGCCTTGCGGTAACCGCTCGGGTGGCTCATGCCGAAGTTCCGATGGATGTTCTCCTTCGTGTCGCGGCCCTTCTGCTGGGCGATGACGACCACGCTGGACCCGCCCAGGCGCGCAAGCCCCGTGACGATGGCGGGGTCGTCGCCCAGGTTGCGGTCGCCGTGAAGCTCCACGAAGCCCTCGAAGGCGTGCTGCAGGTAATCGAGACCCGTCGGCCGGCCGGGGGCACGAGCCACCTGGACCCGCTGCCAGCGCGTGAGGTTGTCGTAGGTCTCGCGCTTGAGGCCGTCGAGGCGGCCCTGCAGCGCCTCGATCTCGCTGCCCAGGTCGATCTCCTGCTGGCCGGCGTAGGCCCGCATGTCGCGGATCTTCGCCTCTAGTTCGTCGATCGGCCTCTCAAACGGCAGCGACACTGGCCACCCCCTTCTCGGGCTCGGGAAGGCTCCCACGCAGCAGCATCAGCACCTCGGCGATGCGCCCCTTGAGCGCCCGGCGGTCGACGACATCGTCGACCATGCCCTTCTGGAGGAGGAACTCCGCGCGCTGGAAGCCCTCCGGCAGGTCTTGGCGGATCGTCTGCTGTATGACTCGCGGTCCCGCGAACGAGATGAGTGCGCCGGGCTCCGCGAAGATGATGTCGCCCAGGGTCGCGAACGAGGCCGTGACACCGCCCGTCGTGGGGTCGGTCAGGACGCTCACGTAAGGCAGGTGCTTACGCGCCAACCCCTCGAGCGCCACGGTGGTCTTGGCCATCTGCATGAGGGAGAGCGCCCCTTCTTGCATACGGGCGCCACCCGACGCCGTGATCGCGACGAACGCCCGCCCCTCGTCGGTAGCGCGCTCGGCGGCGCGGGCTATCTCCTCGCCTACGACCGACCCCATGGAGCCGGCCATGAAGAAGAAGTCCATGACTACGAGCGCCACGGGCTGGCCGCTCAGGAGCGCGGCGCCCGTCACGATGGCGTCGGGCCGGCCCTGCTTCTCGCGGGCAGCCTCGAGGCGTTCCGTGTACGGCTTCGCGTCGACGAACTCGAGCGGGTCCAGCGGTTCGATGTCCCCGGACCAAGGCACGAAGGAGTCGTCGTCGGCCAGGAGCGCGATGCGCGCCTCCACCGGCATGCGGTAATGGTGGCCGCACTCGGGGCAGATGTAGGTGTTGGCAACGAGGTCCTTGCGGTAGATCTGGGCGTTGCAGCTCTCACACTTGAGCCAGAGGCCCGCCGGGCTGTTGTCGTCCTCTTTCTTGGTGGGGCGGTTCCGGCGGAACCAACGCTCAAGCGCCATCGTCACTCCTCGACCCCGGTGGAGCCTCAGTCGACGTGAGGAAACGGTCGTGCACGCCGCATGATAGCAGCCCTGCAGGGGCGTTCGGCCCAAGCGCCCCTCGGAGTGGCGCGGATTCCGGCAGCAACGGCGCTAGCTCGACTCCAGCTCGCCGACCGGTTGCGCCGTCCGGGCGGGGGCCTCCGGCTCGTCGACCGGGCCCGCCGGGGGCTCGTCGGCGCGTGGTGGTGCGGTTGTCGCCTCCCGCCGCCGCCCGCCGGACTCCGGGGCCGCGCCTGCTCCAGCGTCGCCCGTCATCTCGCTCCGGCCAGTGAAGCGCGCGCCATCTTCGATGTCGAGAGCTGCGGCCTTCACGTCCCCCACGAGCTCACCGCCCTTCCAGATCTCGACCTTGCCGCTGACGACGAGTTGCCCGGCCCTCACAAGGCCGATGATCTTCACCTCGTCCGCTTCCAGCCTCTCGGCCTCCACCATCCCGGACTCCGCCACTTCCAGCACGCCGGTCACGCGGACGTTCCCCCGCACCTTCCCGTGCACGCGCACTCGGCCCTTCGCGACCAGCTCGCCGGTCAGGACGGTGTCTTGGTGGATGTAGGTGAAGGGTTCTCGGGCCGGCGCCGGTTCGGTTTCGGGGTTGCGTCGTCTGAACATCTGGCCTCCTTGTCGGCCAACTTCGCCGTGTCTTGCGCATCGGTTGAGGGTACCCTTGGTGCGTCGTATCCTACGGCAATGGAAAGCGCGAAGGTCGTCCTCGTCACCAACGTCGGCATGGGTTACGGCCGCGCCGTCGCGTTGGCGTACGGGCGGGCCAAGTACCACGTCGTCTGCGCGGACCGCGACGTGGACCTGGCCGCCAAGACCGCCGCCGAGGTCGAGGAGCTCGGCGGCCAAGCGATTCCCATCCAAGCAGACATGACGACGCAGATGGACGTCCTCGCGTCGTATCACAAGGTGATGGAGATCTTCGGGGCCCTGGGCGGCGTGGTCCACCTCGCCTCGCACGTGAGCACCACGCCGTTCGAAGACCTCGCCGAGTCCGAGTTCTTCGAGCTCCTGGCCGAGAACGTGCGCTCCACCTACCTGGCGATGAAGGCCGCGGCACGCCTGTTGAGCGGCGGTTGGGTGGTGGTGGTGGCGCCGCCGGCGCTGGACTCCGTGCAGATGCACACCGTGCAGGGCGCGCTGAAGCAGATGGTGCTCGGCTTCAGCCACCGTTTCGCGTACCCGCGCGTGAACCTCGTCATTCCCTCGCGGGCGCCTTCCGACCCGCGCCACGACCAGGCGCTGGTCCGGACCGTGCGCTTCCTGGGCTCACCGGAGGCGACGGGCGTGAGCGGGCAGGTGGTCGACGTCGAGCTGCCGCTGCCGCCCCGGGTGGCCGAGAACCTCCTTCCCGAGGTGTTGGCCGCGCTCGACGAATCCGCCAGGCAGTCCGACGAAGACACCTTCGGCGGTTGGGGCGCCGCAGACGACGAGCTCGAGGACACCAACGCGCTCCTGGGCGCGCCGGGACTCAGGCGGCCGGGCCGTCCGGTCCGCGAGGTCGAGGCGGACGACTACGCAGGAGACCAAGGACGTTCCGGCAGCGCTCGCCAGGCGCACGGCTATCCCGGTTTCGGGCCCGGCGAAGCTTCGGGTTCGGAACTCGGGTTCGGCCCGGACCACGAGCCAGAACCCGGCTTCGGACCCTACGCCGGCGTGCCCGACGGCGGTCCCGACGACGACATGGGCGGCGACCCGGACGACGACTCGGATTACTGGGCCTCAGACATGGGCCTGCCCGAGGGTCCCGCACTCAGGCACCTGGTTGCCGAGGACGGCGGCGGCTCGTACGCCTCCGACCAGGAGACGGCGAACGACCTCTACGGCGACCTCAGGCGACTCGACGGCCTCGGCCTCGAAGGCGACGACCCCGCGCGCGAGGGCGACGCGGGCGACCAGCGCTGGCCCGGTAGCCGGCGCCGGCTACCCTGATCCGCCATGAGGTGCCCGTACTGTTCCGCCGAGGACACGCGCGTCATCAACTCGCGGCCGTCCGACGAGGGCGCGGCCATCAGGCGGCGGCGGGAGTGCGTGGCCTGCTCGCGCCGCTTCACCACCTACGAGCGCGCCCAGTTCGAGGCGCTCATGGTGCGCAAGCGCTCCGGCCGGCTGGAGGCGTTCAACCCCGACAAGCTCTTGGATAAGCTGCGCATAGCCTGCAACAAGCGGCCGGTGAGCGAGAAGCAGTTGCGCGAGTTCGCTTACTCGTTCGAGGACGAGACCGGCACACCCGAGATCGCCAGCGAGGAGATCGGTGGGCGCGTACTGCAGTTCCTGCAAGACGCGGACAGCGTCTCTTACATCCGCTTCCTGAGCGTCTACGGCGACATCGAGTCGGTGGACCGCTTCATCGAGGAGATACGGGACCTCGAGGACAGAGGCGGCGCCAAGAACTGAGCCCGCGATGGCGCTTCCCGCAGCCCCGTGAGCAGCCCCCCGAGCTGCCCGCCAGGTGGCTCAGGCGTCCCAGGCCACGGTCGAGCCGCCCTGGCCCTTCGTCACCACCAGCCTCGCGGGCAGGCGTTCGCTGAGTTCGGGGACGTGCGTGATGACGCCCACCATGCGCCCCTCGCTGGTCAACGACTCGAGTACCGTGGTCACGCTCTCCAAGGTGGCGCGGTCCAAGGTGCCGAAGCCCTCGTCGAGGAACAGCGCGCCGAGCGCGGCGTTGCCGGCGAGCGTGTCGGATAGCGCCAGCGCCAGGCCGAGGCTCGCGACGAAGCTCTCGCCCCCCGACAGGGTCCTGGCGCTGCGCAGCTCGCCGCCCGCCCAGGCGTCGGCGACGAGGTAATCGCCGTCGAGCAGGTGAAGGTCGAAGCGCCCGTCCGTGACGCTGCGGATGATGGCCGAGGCGCGCCGCGCCAGCCGCTGCTGCACCCGCGTCATCAAGTACTCCTGGAAGCGGTCGCTTCGCAGGTCGAGGGCGAGCTGCTTGTGGATCTCCGCCTGGCCGCGCTGCGCGGCCAGGTCGCTGCTCAGTTGCCTCTTGCGCTCCAGGCGTTGCGCGGCCGTTGCCAACCGGTCCTCCACGGTGGCCAGTTCTGCCGCCAGCTCCGTGCGCCGCTCGCGTGCCTCCTCCAACTCCTGCCCCAGCCTGTCCGCCAGGCCGATCGGGCCGAGTCGTTCCGGGTCGGGCAGCAGGGGTTGCTTCGCCAACTCGGCCCGGAGCTCCACCTCCGAGCGCTGGGCGGTGTTGAGTTCCTGCCTGTGCTCACCCACGCGGACGGCAAGCTCCTCCATCCGCTGCTCGCCACGCACCGCGGCACGCGCCTCGGCGAGGTCGGCGAAGCCCCCGGCGGCCGCGGCCGTTGCCACGGCGGCGGCCGCGGCCTGGGCGTCGCTGCGCGCCTGAGTGGCGCGGCTCGCCGCGTTGT
>JACDJA010000873.1_pt1 | contig 29225 bp, 23 predicted proteins | sample 7449241 | NCBI WGS metagenome assembly JACDJA01 (sample SAMN14253289, study PRJNA609438) | sludge metagenome | isolation source: initial anaerobic sludge | collected 2018-12-20 | reverse complement strand
TCTGGGTCATCGTCTGGAGCGTTGCCGGCTTGGTGGCTCTGGTGGCCGGCATCATCTGGGGCTCCAAGTTCGGCGTGCAATTCACGCTCTCGACCGCGGCGCTGCGGGCGCTGCCGGTGGTGATCCTGGGCGGGCTAACCTCGGTGCCGGGCGCCATCCTGGGTGGCCTGATCATCGGCGTGGGCGAAAAGCTGTCCGAAGTCTATCTGGGGTCGCTGGTCGGCGGCGGTATCGAGATCTGGTTCGCCTACGTGCTGGCGCTGGTGTTCCTGCTGTTCCGTCCGCAAGGACTGTTCGGCGAGAAGATCATCGACCGCGTCTGAGCGCCTTCTAGGATAAAAACATGTTCTATCGCGAAAACGGCCAATTCAAGACCAGCTATCGCGCTGACCAGCAGATCTTTCCGATCCGCCAGGACCGCGTCTTCATCTGGCTGCTGCTGGCGGTGGCGTTCATCGCCATCCCGGCGCTGTCCAGCGACTATCTGCTGCGCGCCATCCTGATCCCCTTCCTGATCCTGTCGCTGGCCGCCGTCGGCCTGAACATCCTGGTGGGCTATTGCGGCCAGATCTCGCTGGGCACGGGCGCCTTCATGGCGGTGGGCGCGTATGCCGCCTGGAACTTCGGCGTGCGCTTTCCGGGCATGCCGCTGATCGTCCAGATCCTGCTGGGCGGCTGCTTCGCCACCATCGTCGGCGTGATATTCGGCATCCCCAGCCTGCGCATCCGCGGCCTGTACCTGGCCGTGGCGACGCTGGCGGCGCAGTTCTTCGTCGACTGGGCGTTCCTGCGCATCCCGTTCTTCACCAACTACTCGTCGTCGGGCAACGTCTCGGTGCCGCCGCTGACCGCCTTCGGCCTGCCGGTGCAGAGCGCTCTCGAGAAATACCTGTTCGTGCTGATCCTGGTCGTGCTCTTCAGCCTGCTGGCCAAGAACCTGGTGCGCGGCGCCATCGGCCGCCAATGGATGGCGATCCGCGACATGGACGTGGCCGCGTCGGTCATCGGCATCCGCCCGATGTACGCCAAGCTCACCGCCTTCGCGGTCAGTTCCTTCATCGTCGGCGTGGCCGGCGCGCTGTGGGGCTACATCCATCTGGGCTCGTGGGAACCGCTGGCCTTTGACTTGACCCGCTCGTTCCAACTGCTGTTCATGGTCATCATCGGCGGCCTGGGCTCGATCATCGGCAGCTTCTTCGGCGCGGCCTTCATCGTGCTGGTGCCGGTGGCGCTGACCAATGTGCCGCACATGCTGGGCCTGTCGCTGTCGGTGGACATCGCCGCGCACGTCGAGCACATGGTGTTCGGCGCGCTGATCGTGTTCTTCCTGATCGCCGAACCGCACGGACTGGCACGCTTGTGGAGCATCGGCAAGGAGAAACTCCGCATCTGGCCGTTCCCCCATTAAGGAGGGCACACCCCCGAAGCGCCTGCGGCGCTTCCCCCTCAAGGGGGCGCCGCAGGGGACCGGCAAAGCCGGATCCGCCGCGGCCCGAATGGTGTGGCTCCCGTTGTGATCATCGTCGGTAGTAGCGGTATGCGCGCCACGGCCGACATCCTGAATACCCGGCTCCAGACCGGGCCAACCCCGGTGTCCGAGGGTTTATGACCCAAACACCACGCAGGAGGTAAATGGAGATGAAGCGTCTTAACCTGAAGTTGGCGGCAGCCTTGGTGGCCGCAGCCGGCGCCGTGGGCGCCGTGGCCACGCCGGCAATGGCGGCGGAAGAGCAGTTCGTTCCGTTGCTGGTGTACCGCACCGGCTCCTTCGCGCCGCTGGGCATTCCCTGGGCCGACGGCAAGCTGGATTACCTGAAGCTGGTCAACGAACGCGATGGCGGCGTCAACGGCGTCAAGATCACCTACGAGGAGTGCGAAACCGCCTACGCCACCGACCGCGGCGTGGAGTGCTACGAGCGCCTGAAGGGCAAGGGTACCGGCGCCTCCGGCTTCGACACCCAGTCCACCGGCATCACCTTCGCGGTCAGCGACAAGGCCATCGTCGACAAGGTGCCGGTCGAGACGATGGGCTACGGCCTGTCACAATCGGTCGATGGCAGCGTGTTCGAATGGAACTTCCCGCTGCTGGGCACCTACTGGACCGCGGCCGACGTGATGATCCAGGACATCGCCAAAAAAGAAGGCGGCATGGCCAAGCTCAAGGGCAAGAAGATCGCCCTGGTCTATCACGACTCGCCCTACGGCAAGGAACCGATCCCGCTGCTGCAAAAGCGCGCCGCCAAGGAAGGCTTCGAACTGCTGCTGTATCCGGTGACCGCGCCGGGCGTGGAGCAGAAGTCCACCTGGCTGCAGATCCGCCAGGCCCGTCCGGCCTACGTGCTGCTGTGGAGCGCGGGCATCATGACGCCCACCGCCATCCGCGAAGCGCAGGCCAGCGGCTATCCGCGCGACAAGATGTACGCCATCTGGTGGGCCGGTTCGGAAGGCGATGTGAAGGACCTGGGCGATGTCGCCAAGGGCTACAACGCCATCACCATCCACAACAGCGGCGCCGAGCACGACAAGGTCTACGACGATCTGAAGAAGTACGTCTACGACAAGGGCCAGGGCGCGGACAAGACCGGCAAGACCACGCTCGGCACCATTGCCCATACCCGCGGCATGATGATCTCGATGCTGCAGGTCGAAGCGATCCGCACCGCGCAGGAAAAGTATGGCAAGGGCAAGGCCATGACGCCGGAGCAGGTGCGCTGGGGCTTCGAGAACCTGAACATCACCCAGGAACGCCTGGACCAGCTTGGCTTCGGCCACATCATGCGTCCGGTAAAGACCTCATGCAGCAACCACAAGGGTGACGACTGGGCCCGCATCGTGCAGTGGGACGGCGCCAAGTTCAAGGTCGTTTCGGACTGGTACCAGGCCGACAAGACCCTGCTCGACCCGATGGTGAAGGAAGCCGCGGCGAAGTACGCCAAGGAAAAGAACATCACGCCCCGCACTTGCGAGAACTGATGTGAACCGGCGGCCGGCGCCCCAGGGCGTCGGCCGCCACCATGCCGCAGGAACCGCCATGACCGCAGCAACGACTACCGCTACTACCGCCGACACCCCCAAGGTGCTGCTCGATGTGAACGGCATCGAGGTGATCTACAACCACGTCATCCTGGTGCTCAAGGGCGTCTCCCTGCAAGTGCCCGAAGGCAGAATCGTGGCCTTGCTGGGCGCCAACGGCGCCGGCAAGACCACCACGTTGCGCGCCATCTCGAACCTGCTCAAGGGCGAGCGCGGCGATGTCACCAAAGGCCACATCCAGTACCGCGACCAACGCATCGAGAAGTTGTCGCCGGCCGAGCTGGTCAAGCGCGGCGTGGTGCAGGTGATGGAGGGCCGTCATTGCTTCGCCCACCTGACGATCGAGGAAAACCTGCTGACCGGCGCCTATACCCGCGATCTCAGCCGCGGCGACACCAGCGCCGCGCTCGACCGCGTCTACCAGTATTTCCCGCGCCTGAAGCAGCGCCGCACCAGCCAGGCCGGCTACACCTCGGGCGGCGAACAACAGATGACCGCCATCGGCCGCGCGCTGATGGCCAACCCCAACATGATCCTGCTCGATGAACCGTCCATGGGCCTGGCGCCGCAGATCGTCGAGGAAATCTTCGAGATCGTGCGCGACCTGAACCAGCGCGAGCGCGTCAGCTTCCTGCTGGCCGAGCAGAACACCAACATCGCGCTGCGCTACGCCGACTACGGCTACATCCTGGAAAACGGCCGCGTGATGATGGACGGCGCCGCCCAGGACCTGGCCCAGAACGAGGACGTGAAAGAGTTCTACCTGGGCATTTCCAGCGGCGAACGCAAGAGTTTCCGCGACAACAAGTTCTACCGCCGCCGCAAGCGCTGGCTGGCCTGATCCCTGGAGCGGCGATGCCGGCGCGGGCCGGTGCCGCCGCCGGCAACGACACCGCAGTACGGCACACGAGAGGGTGCGATCCCATGTCCGAGTTTTTCGATGTCCTGGAAACCCGAGCGCCCGAGCAACGCGAGCGCGAGCTGATGGCGGCCCTGCCCGGCGCCATCGCGCGCGCCATCGCCCGCGCGCCGGCCATTGCCGAGCAACTGCGCGGTATCGACCCGGCCACCGTCACCTCGCGCGCCGCGCTGGCGCGCCTGCCGGTGCTGCGCAAGCACGAACTGCTGGAACGACAACAGCACAGCCGCGCTCAGGCCACGCAGCCGGCCGGCCCGCAGAAAGCCTTTGGCGGCTTCTCGGCCATCGGCTGGGGCGAAGCCATGCGCGTATTCGCCTCGCCCGGCCCGATCTATGAACCCGAAAGCGCCCGTGCCGACTACTGGCGCTTTGCCCGCGCCCTGTACGCCGCCGGCTTCCGCGCCGGCGAACTGGCCTACAACTGTTTTTCGTACCACTTCACCCCGGCCGGTTCGATGATGGAGACCGCCGCGCACGCAGTCGGCTGCACCGTGTTCCCCGGCGGCACCGGCCAGACCGAACAACAGGTCCGCGCGATCCAGGATCTGTCGCCCAGCGGCTACACCGGCACCCCCAGCTTCCTGAAGATCATCCTCGAAAAAGCCGACGAACTCGGCGTGAAGCTGGATTCATTGCGCCGCGCCCTGGTATCGGGCGAAGCCTTCCCGCCCTCGCTGCGCGACTGGCTGGCAGCGCGCGGCATCGAGGGCTACCAGGCCTATGGCAGTGCCGACCTGGGCATGATCGCGTTCGAAACGCCGGCGCGCCAGGGCCTGGTGCTGGGCGAAGACATCATCGTCGAGATCGTGCGCCCCGGCACCGGCGAGCCGGTGCCCGATGGTGAAGTGGGGGAAGTCGTGGTCACCACGCTCAACCCCGATTACCCGCTGGTGCGCTTCGGCACCGGCGACCTGTCGGCGGTGATGCCCGGCATTTCGCCCTGCGGCCGCACCAACACCCGCATCAAGGGCTGGATGGGCCGCGCCGACCAGACCACCAAAGTGCGCGGCATGTTCGTGCATCCCTCGCAGGTGGCCGACGTGGCGCGGCGCCATCCGGAAATCCTGCGGGCGCGGCTGGTCATCAGCGGCACCACCGGATCGGACAAGATGGTGTTGCGGGTGGAGTCGCGGGTGCGTGGCGAAGACCTGGCCGCGCGCATCGCCGAATCCGTGCGCGACGTGACCAAGCTGCGCAGCGACGTCGAATGGGCCGAGGCCGGCTCCCTGCCGAACGACGGCAAGGTCATCGACGACATCCGCACCTACGAATAACAGGATAAGAAGAAGAAAGGCGCGCGCCCGGGACCGGCAAAGCCCGGGCGCGGCACCGCCTCTTTCGCGGCCGCGCCCGGCTCAGTTGCCCAGCGGACGGGCCAGCCACTCGCGGCCCTTGAGCATGCCGTTCCAGTAGATCCACGGCAGCATCGTCGCCTTCAGGAACCACGCGCTCCTGCGCGGCACTGTTGGGTCCAGCGGGAACGTGGGCAGCAACTTGCCGCCGTACCCGAACTCGGCCAGCACGATACGTCCACGCTCGACCGTCAGCGGGCACGAGCCGTAGCCGTCGTACGCGACCGGCAGCGCATGGCCCTCGCGCAGCGCCAGCAGGTTCTCGGCCACCGTGACGATCTGCTTGCGCGCCGCCGCCGCGGTCTTGGCATTGGTGGTGCTGATGCTGTCGCCCAATCCGAAGATATTGCCGTAGCGCACATGACGCAGCGTGGCCGGATCGACCTCGCACCAACCCGCCGCGTCCGCCAGCGCGCTCTGGCGCAGGAAGTCGTGCGGCACCTGCGGCGGCACCGCGTGCAGCATGTCGAACGGTTTCTCGACGCGAATGACCGCGCCCTCGGCGTCCTTGACGTCGAACCAGGCCTTGCGCGCCGGACCGTCCACCGCCACCAGGTTCGAATTGAAGGCCAGCGAAATGCCGTAGCTTTCGACGTAGCGCATCAGGGGCGGCACAAAGGTCGGCACGCCGAACAGCACCGCGCCGGCCAGGTCGAACTCGACCTCGATGCGATCGAGCACGCCGCTGCGGCGCCAGTGGTCGCAAGCCAGATACATGGCCTTCTGCGGCGCGCCGGCACACTTGATCGGCATGGCCGGCTGGGTGAACAGGGCCTTGCCGCCCTTGAGCCCGCGCACCAGTTCCCACGTGTAGGGCGCCAGATCGAAACGGTAGTTCGAGGTGACGCCGTTCTTGCCCAGGGTATCGGACAGACCCTCCACCTTGTCCCAGGCCAGGCGCAGGCCCGGACAGACGATCAACTGCTGATAGCCGACCACGCTGCCATCGGCCAAGCGCAGCTGGTTGGCCTCGGGCTCGAAACCAGCGGCCGCGGCCTGCAGCCAGGTGGCGCGCCGCGGCATCACCGCCCGCGTCGGACGCACGGTCCTGGCGATGTCGAACGCGCCCCCGCCCACCAGCGTCCAGGCCGGTTGGTAATAGTGCCTGTCGCTCGGTTCGACCACCGCGATACGCAAATCCGGCCGCCGCCGCAGCAGGCTGGCGGTCACGCCGATGCCCGCAGAACCGCCGCCCACCACCACCACATCGAAATCACGCTGTGCCTGTGCTGCCGTCTGCATGCTTGTCTCCCTTCTATCGACCGGTCCGGGGCGGCCGGTTCGTCATGTACTGAATTGCCGAGAACAGCGCCATGCCGGCCACCATGGCCGCCACGAAGATCAGGGCCTCGGGCACGCCGGCCGCGGCCGCCACCAGCGCCGGCCCCGGGCAGAACCCCGCCAGGCCCCAGCCCGCGCCGAACGCCAGGCTGCCCAGCGCCAGTCGCGGGTCGATACGCGTGGCAGTGGGCCATTGCAGCGGCTCGCCGGACAGGCTGACGCGGCGCCGGCGCAGCCAGGCAAAACCCGCGGCCGTCACCGCCAGCGCGCCGCCCATCACCAGCGCCAGCGAAGGATCCCAACGCCCGGCCAGATCCAGGAAACCCAGAACCTTGGCGGGGTTGGCCATGCCGGAGATGATCAACCCCAGCCCGAACACCAGCCCTGCGAGAAACGCGAACAATGCCGCCATGTCAGGCTCCGATCAGATGTCGCACGACATACACCATGGCGAATCCGGCTGCCATGAACAGGGCGGTCGCCACCAAGGAACGGCGCGAGCCGCGCGCCAGGCCGCAAACACCGTGACCGCTGGTGCAGCCCGAGGCGTATCGGGTGCCGATGCCCACCAGCAGGCCGGCGGCGATCAGGCGGCCGTTGCCCGCTTCCACCAAGATCGGCGGCAGCGCGCTGCCCCATTGATACAGCCAGGGTGACAGACATAGCCCGAGCAAAAACGCCAGGCGCCAGGAGGCATTGCGATCAGGCGGCAGCAACCCGCCAAGGATGCCGCTGATCCCGGCGATGCGGCCCGCGCCCAGCATCATCAGGACGGCGGCCGCGCCGATGACGGCGCCGCCGGCCAGCGCGCTCCAGGGCGTGAAAGCGGCGGCGTCGATCATGATGCGAGCGCCGCCATGGTCCGGCCGCAATACAGGCTGGACAGGGTCTTCATGACCTGGCTGACCTCGAAGCTGGCCAGCTGGTAGTACACATACTTGCCCTGGCGGCGCGTGGTTGCCAGGCCTTCGTCGCGCAGCACGCCCAATTGCTGCGACAGGGTCGGCTGGCGGATACCGGTCAGGGATTCGAGTTCGCCGACATTGCGCTCGCCCTGCACCAATTGGCACAGCAGGAGCAGGCGGTCTTCATTGGCCAGCGCCTTGAGCAAGGTGCAGGCCTGCGAGGCGGACTCGCGCAGCGCGGCGACTTCGCATTCGGTCAGGGGAGCATTCATTTGATGGGGGTCAATCACCAGAAAATAGTTTGATCATTATATTGACGAATAAACTATTAAACAATATTATTTAAAAAAGTATATTGTTTCATCGACTCCGCCACCATCCGGCCAAGGCAACCGCCATGACTCCGCAGATCCAAGCCTTTTTCGACCCGGTCACTGCCACCGTCACCTATGTGGTGCACGAGCCCGCCCCTGGCGGCGCCTGTGCCATCATCGACTCGGTGCTGGACTACGATCCCAAGTCCGGCCGCACCACCACCGCCAGCGCCGACCGCGTCGCCGCCTATGTGCGCGAGCACGGCCTGCATACCGAATGGCTGCTGGAAACCCACGCCCATGCCGATCACCTGTCGGCGGCTCCGTACCTGCAGCGCCAGTTGGGCGGAACCATCGCCATCGGCGAGAGCATCCGCACCGTGCAGGGCGTATTCAAGAAGATCTTCAACCTCGAACCGCAGTTCCAGCTCGACGGCTCCCAGTTCGGCCACCTTTTTGCCGACGGCGAGACCTTCCATATCGGCGCGCTGGCCGCCAGCGCCATACATGTGCCCGGCCATACGCCGGCCGACATGGCCTACCGCATCGGCGATGCGGTCTTCGTCGGCGACACCCTTTTCATGCCCGACGTCGGCACCGCGCGTTGCGATTTCCCCGGCGGCGATGCGCACCAGTTGTACCGCTCCATCCAGCGCCTGCTGAGCCTGCCCGCCGACACCACCCTGTACATGTGCCATGACTACCCGCCCGCCGGCCGCGAGGCCGCCTGGCGAACCACTGTGGCCGCGCAGCGCGCCGGCAACATCCATGTGCGCGATGGCATCTCCGAAGACGACTTCGTCGCCATGCGCACCGGACGCGATGCCACCCTGGCCATGCCCACGCTGATTCTGCCGGCCATCCAGGTCAATATCCGCGCGGGCCATTTCCCGCCAGCCGAAGACAACGGCGTGCGCTACCTCAAGATCCCGGTGGACGCCCTCTAGTTCCGCACCTGGCACGGCGCCCCCGGCGACGCACTTGCGCGCCGCCGGGATATCCCGCAAGATCGGCCGATCACCCGATTGCCGATCAGACGGAACCCCTCCATGTTCGCCGAAGCCGAAGCCGACCCAGTCCTGACCAAGGAAGCCTTCAAGCCGCTGGAAGCCAAGCTGCGTGTCGCGCTCCTGAATGCGCAATACCAGCGCCTGCAAAAGGCTGAAAAATCCCTGCTGGTCGTGGTCGCCGGCATCGACGGCGCCGGCAAAGGCGCCACCGTCAACCTGCTCAACGAGTGGATGGACCCGCGCCACATCAAGACGCTGGCCTATGGCCCGCCGGAAGGCGAGGAACTCGAACGGCCGCCGATGTGGCGCTATTGGAAAGACCTGCCCCCCAAGGGCAGCACCGGCATCGTCTTCGGTTCCTGGTATGCCCCGCTGATCCGCGAAGCGTCGCGCAAGCACCCCAACCAGGACAGCATCGAGGCCCAGTCGGTGGCCATCCGTCGCTTCGAGGCCATGCTGGCGGCCGAAGGCACGCAGATCGTCAAGCTCTGGTTCCACCTGTCGAGCGACGCCCAGCGGGCGCGCGCCAAGCGCCTGCTGGCCAGTCCCGAGACCTCCTGGCAGGTCAGCCCGATCGATCTCAAGGTACACAAGAAGTACGACCGCATCCGCAATAGCGGCCAGGTCGTCATCAATCACACCGACAGCGGCCACGCGCCATGGGTGGTGATTCCCAGCGCCGACGAGAACATGCGCGCGGCGCGCACCGCCGAAGCGGTGCTGGCCGCCATGCGCCAGCAGAGCGTGCCACGCATCCCGCCGACCTTCGTGGCCCATACCGGCCCGGCCCGCATCCTCGACCGGCTCGGCCAGCTCGACTATGACGCCAAGCTCGACCGCGAGGACTATGAGTCCGAGCTGGGCCTGCTGCAAGGCCGCCTGGCGCGCGCCGCGCGCTCGAAGAAGTTCCAGGAACGCTCGCTGGTGCTGGTATTCGAGGGTCAGGACGCCGCCGGCAAGGGTGGCGCTATCCGCCGTATCACGCATGCGCTGGACGCGCGCCAGTATGACATCACGCCGGTGGCCGCGCCCAACAGCTACGAATCGTCGCGCCCCTATCTGTGGCGCTTCTGGCGCCATGTGCCGGGGCGCGGCCGTATCGCCATCTTCGACCGCTCCTGGTACGGACGGGTGCTGGTCGAGCGGGTCGAGAAAATCACCCCACCGTCGCACTGGCGCCGCGCCTATGCCGAAATCAACGACTTCGAGGCGCAGTTGGCCGGCAGCGGCGCGCTGGTGCTGAAGTTCTGGCTGGCGATCACCGCGGACGTGCAGCTCGAACGCTTCAAGGACCGCGAGAAATCGCCGTTCAAGAACTTCAAGATCACCCCCGACGACTGGCGCAACCGCGACAAATGGAAGGAATACGCCGCCGCCACCAACGAAATGCTGGCGCGTACCGACGTCAAGCACGCGCCGTGGCATCTGATATCCGCCAACGACAAGCGCTACGCGCGCCTGCAAGTGCTATGGCACATCGTCGAAGCCCTGGAAAACCAACTCTGACCCGCTGGAGGCCCGTCTCATGAGTTCCGCCGAAATCCGCCCCGTCGTCGCCGCCGATTTTGACGTCTGGCTGCCCCTGTGGAAGGGCTACCAGGACTTCTACCGCGTCGACATCGCCGATGCCGTCACCCGCAACACCTGGGGCCGCTTCCTGGACCCGGCCGAGCCGATGCACGCCGCCCTGGCCTACGACAGCGGCAAGGCCGTCGGCCTGGTGCACTGGATCTTCCACCGCTCCACCTGGACGGCGGGCGACTACTGCTACCTGCAAGACCTGTACGTGGCCCCCGACACCCGTGGCACCGGCGCCGGCCGCAAGCTGATCGAACACGTCTATGCGCAGGCCGCCAACGCCAACTGCGCCCGCGTGTACTGGCTGACCCACGAGACCAACGCCACCGCCATGCAACTGTACGACCGCATCGCCGACCGCTCCGGCTTCATCCAATACCGCAAGGCGCTGCCATGAGCGCGCGCGATCCGGACTGTCCGCTGTGCCAGGAAGACGGCGGCGCGCTGCTGTGGCGCGGGCCGCACCTGCGCCTGATCGAGGTCGATGATCCCGACTACCCCGGCTTCACCCGCGTGGTGTGGAACGGCCACCTGGCCGAGATGACCAGCCTGTCGGCCCACGGCCGCGACCTGCTGATGCGCGCGGTGTACGTGGTGGAAGAGGCGCAGCAGTCGATCCTGGCGCCGGATAAGATCAATCTGGCCTCGTTGGGCAACATGGTGCCGCACCTGCACTGGCACGTCATCCCGCGCTGGCGCGGCGACCGCCATTTCCCCGACCCGATCTGGGCGGCCCCGCGTATCGCCCCGGGCGCCGAATCCGCCGACTGGCACGCACGCCAGGCACGCGTGCGCGCCCTGCTGCCGCGCTACCGCGACCGGCTGGTCGAAGCCATGAACGCGCTGCTGTGGCACTGAACCCGTGACAAGGCCACCGGCCTCCCGGCGTCACCGTTGACCACCGGCGCGCCGCCCGCGGCGCGCCAGCCAGCGCAGATAGACGGTCTCGAGCTGGGCGGCCGTGGCGGCCGGGCTGAACCGGCCGCTCGCCACGTAGGCGCGGCCCATCCGGCCCATCTCGCGCCGGCGCGGCTCGTCGCCCAGCAGCACATCGAGCGCCTGCGCCAGCGCGGGCACATCGCCGGGCGGCACCAGCAAGCCCGAGACCCCGGGCAACAGGGTCTCCGGAACGCCGTCCACATCGCCCCCGATCACCGGCACGCCCAGCGCCGCGGCTTCGATGAACACCGTCCCCAGCGCTTCGCGGCGGGTGGGCAGCGCGAAGATATCGAATGCCATCATGACCTCGGCAATGTCTTCGCGCCACCCCAGGAAATGGATACGTCCAGCCAGCCCCAGCGCCACGGCACGGGCCCGCAGCAACGACAACATCGGTTCGCCATCGCCCGCCAGCACCAGATGCGCCCGCGGATGGCGGCTGCTGATACGCTCGAACGCGTCCAGCAGGTCGTAATGGCCCTTGTCCGCGCGCATGGCCGCGACACAGCCGACGACAGGCGTGTCGGCCGATAGCCCCAGTTCACGCCGCACGCGGGTCGCGTCGCCAGCGGCGGGGAACTCGACCGGGGAATGCACCATGGCGACCTTGCGCGGCGGCGCGCCCCTATCGAGCAATTGGCGGCGCACGAATTCGCTGACGGCGATCACGCCGTGCGCCAGCCAGGTGTAGGCATAGAGGGAATGGATCGGCTTGGCCAGGTGGCGCGTGCGCACGATCAACGGCGTGCCTGCCAGACGGGCGGCAATGGCCCCCAGCACGGTATCGCGCCGGCTGTGCGTGTGGACCACATCGAAGGGCGTGCGGCGCAGGAGCCGGCGGATCCAGGCGATGGCACGCCAGCCATGAACCACGCCATCCATCGGCGTCGTGTGCACCCGAAAACCGGCCTCCTGCAGCCGCCGCGCCAGCTCCGAGTGCGGCTGGCAGACCGCTTCGAGTTCGTGGCCGCGCGCGCGCATCGCCAGCATTTCCTTGTAGATGCAGTATTCCTGGCCACCGAACGAGGTGGCGGCCTCGGTGTGCAGGATGCGCAACTGCGGCCGGGCGCCCTGCACCGCGGCCGCCGGCCCGGCGGCCCCTTCGCTCCAGCTGTGACCTTGCCAGATCAGGTAGGCGCCCAGGTAGGCGCAATCGGCGGGCGCCAGCGGCGCGGCGCCATCGTGGGGCGCTTCGGCGGCAATCAGTGCGCCATCCTGCCAGACCCGGATGGCGCCGGTGGCGGACAGATCGAAGCGCGCCCCCTGCGCGGCCCAATCGAGCACCTGCGCGCTGGCCTCCAATCGAGCCACCCGATAGGCGGCGTCGGGCGCTACCATGGGCTGCGGCTGTACTTCCACCATCCGGCCGGGAGCGTCCGCTGTCGGGTGATACGTCAAAACATAAAGCGGCGACAAGGCGGGATCTCCAGGAAGGCGGAATGACAGCGTTGGAGGCGGCGGCCAGGCGCCGGCCCATCCAAGCGAACAGAGTCAAATCCTATAGAAATCAACACCCTTTCTATCTAGGATCAGTCTGAATTCAGGTAATATTCAATATTTGTCGTTTTACGCTGCACCGCAGCAATCAAGGAGTGGATATTGACCTTGCAGGCCTCTCCCGCGAACCGGCCCGTTTCTTTCATGCAGGCATTCCTGCGCTCGGAAGCGCTGGGCGGCTACGTCCTGATGCTGGCCGCGGTCGTCGCGCTGATCATCGCCAATAGCCCGCTCGCCCCTCATTATTTCGACGTGCTCGGCGCCAAGCTGGGGTTCCAGGCCGGGCCCGTAACCCTCAAGGAATCGGTGCTGCACTGGATCAACGATGGCCTGATGGCGGTGTTCTTCCTGCTGGTAGGCCTGGAGATCAAACGCGAAGTGCTGGATGGCCAACTGCGCGGCGCGGCCCGCATCGTGTTGCCCGGCATTGCCGCCCTGGGCGGCATGGTCATGCCGGCCCTGATCTACGTCCTGATCAACCTGGGCAGCCCGGACACCCTGCGCGGCTGGGCCATTCCGGCCGCCACCGACATCGCCTTCGCGCTGGGCATCCTGGCCCTGCTGGGCAGCCGCGTGCCAACCTCCCTGAAAGTGTTTCTGACAGCGCTGGCGATCCTGGACGACCTGGGCGCCATCGTCATCATTGCGTTGTTCTACACCTCCGAACTGAACCTGTTCGCGCTGGCCATGGCCGGGGCGCTGCTGGCCTGCCTGGTGTGTCTGAACCGGGCCGGCGTGCTGCGCCTGACGCCATATCTGCTGATCGGCATGGTGCTCTGGTATTTCGTGCTGAAGTCCGGCATACATGCCACGCTGGCCGGCGTGGCGCTGGCGCTGACCATTCCGCTGCGTCCACAGAGCCAGGGCCACGCCGGCGAGCATTCGCCGCTGCACGCGCTGGAACATGCGCTGCACAAGCCCGTGGCCCTGCTGATCGTGCCGCTGTTCGGCTTCGCCAATGCGGGGGTGTCATTTGCCGGCATGGGCCTGTCCAGCCTGGCGCAACCGGTGCCGCTGGGCGTGGCGCTGGGGCTGTTCCTGGGCAAGCAGCTGGGGGTGTTCGGCTTCGCCTGGCTGGCCATCAAGTCCGGCATCGCCAGCCTGCCGCGTCACGCCAGCTTCACCCAGCTGTACGGCGTGGCGCTGCTGTGCGGCATCGGCTTCACCATGAGCCTGTTCATCGGCGCGCTGGCCTTCTCCGATCCGGCCGCGGTCGACGCCACCAAGATCGGCGTGCTGACCGGTTCGCTGGCCTCGGCGGTGGTGGGCTTTCTGCTGCTGCGCGCCGGCGGCGCCACCGTGCCGCAGGCCAAAGCCACGGCCTAGCATCGCGCCCGGCGGGAGTAGACTGGTGGCACCGCAGACAGGAGCCGCCATGAAGCCGTCCGCCATCTCCGTGCAACGCGTCTATGAAGGCATCGGTCCCGATGGGCACTACCGGGCCCTGGTGGACCGCCTATGGCCGCGCGGCCTGCGCCGCGCCGACCTGGCACTGGACGAATGGGCCAAGGACCTCGCTCCCAGCGCCGAACTGCGCAAGTGGTTCTGCCACGTGGATGAACACTGGGACACGTTCCGCGAGCAGTACCTGGCCGAATTGGCCAAGCCCGAGCAGCAGGCGCGTATGCAGGCTCTGCTGCAAGCCGCTGGCGAGCGTCCGCTGACCCTGCTGTACGGCGCCCGCGACAGCGAGCACAACCAGGCGGTGGTGTTGCGCGATGCGCTGCAGGACTACGCCAGGCGCCACCGCAAGCGTCTCGCCCGCGCACCGGGCTAGCGCCTCGACCAGCGCGCCGCCCCCCTGAGGCGAACCTCGCCCGCCCTAGCGGCCTGCCGCCGTCGGGTTGGACAACGGGAAGTTGCCGTCGGTCAGGCAGGCCTTGATCCAGCCATAATCGTCGCTGTCGTCGACCTCGCCATCGACCTGCGGCAAGGGCTTGGCCGAATACGTCGGCGCATGCACTTTGGGCCCGGTATTCCAGCGCGCATCATCGGCAATGCTACCCGGGCAGGCAGCGTCATCGCCGTTATACGAGCAGGACGCGACCGGCACCGGTTTGTTGTCGACGACCTTGGCCACATAGCGCTGCGCGTAGACCGAGCCGGTGGCCCAATACTCTTGTGCGCTGCAGACGCGCTCATTGTTCTGGTAGTGGCGGGTCGCGAAGCAAGCGTAATACTTGTAGTCCGGCGGCAGCACATCGCACGACACCTCATAGCCGGAATAGGGGCCACCGGTGAACTGGCCGCGAAACTCACGCTGCTTCAAGGCCGTCCGGATCAGCCTTGGAATGTTGTCGCCCTTGCTGCGCTCCCTTAACTCGCCGGCACGGGCGCGGATCAGATCGGCCGCGACAGCGCCCGGCGTCTTGTCGTCAGGCAACGATTCGGCATCGGAGACCAGACCTTCCAGGCGCATGTCGCGGGCCTCGATCCAGCGGCGCTGGCTTTCCACCAGCATCTTGCGGATCTCCGCGTCGGGCGCCTGCTTGAGCAATGCGGCGTAGGCGCGGTTCAACTCGGCGTCGGCGGCCACCGCCGCGCGGTCCGAGCAGATCAGCTTCTCGGCGGGGTTGCCGGCCTTGTGGCAATCGATCGCCCACACGGGAGCCGACAAGGCGCCCACCCCTACCAGGCACAGCAACCGGGCCACGCGGTTCATGAAACGCATTGTGCTTCTCCCTGGCGTCGCGCCGCGGCTTCAGCGGCTGACGACCTCACTGTCTTCCATGACGATGCGATAACGGTTGCGCAGGTCCAGGACATACGTGAAATTGGACGTGCCGGTCGCGGTCTTGCCGCGCGCCGGGCTCGATACCTTGAAATCGTAGAGGCCCTTGACCATGCACATCTGGTCCTGGCATTTGGCCCGGAGCGAGTTCTGGTCCACCACGAAGCGCCGCACCGGCCAGCGCGCGAAATAGGCCGTCTTGTCCGCCAGGATCTCCGATTTCGGGCGCGCCTTCTTGAAATAGTCGACCGTATCCGCATAGAACTCGCGCGTGAAGTTCATCGCCTCTTCATTGGTGCCGCTACCCGCCTGGATCATCAGGGTCGCGGCATTGATCGCCCGTTGTTCGTCGGAAAGCGGCGCCGGCGCGGGCTCCTTGGTCATATACGGATTCGCCACCGGCGCGGGGCCGGAGGGCGCCGGTGACGCGGCCGGACGGCGCGGCGGCAGGCGGGTATCGTCGGCTGGCGCCTGCGCCTGCGGCGCGGGCGCGGCGGCGGGCGCGGACGCGGGCGGCGTGCGCGGGCTACCCGCCTGCCGCGGCTCGCTGGCCGCCGTCTTCACGTTGCCCGTGCGGTTGATGCCGTACTTGGCGATCTCCTGAGGCGAGAAGAAATACATCTCCTTGGACGGCGTGCTGAACATGATGCCCAGCACATCCGCCGACACGCCATACTTCGGCAAGGTGGCGACGATATCCGACACGCCGAACTGGGCCTGTTCGCCCGTCATCTCCGGCGCGGTGATCTGGTGCACGCCCAGGCGGCCCTCGGCCAGGCGCTGACGCCCGGCAAAGAACACGAACGCGCAGGCCGAGGCACAGTAGCTGTCTTTGGGAATATAGGTATTGAGCCCGCGCTCATAGACCTCTTCGGCCACCACCAGCCCAATGTGCACCAGTCCGCCGCCGTTGTTCTGCAGGATGAGGGTGGAGATGGTCGGATGCTCGCGCAGCGCCTTCTTCATGTGCAGCAGATCATTGGCGCTGACCGCGCCCACATAGATCAGCAGGTTCGGCTCGCTCGGCAGATAGAAGAACGGGCCATAGCGCTCGGGCGTCTCTTGCTGCTGCGCCGGCGCCTGGGCCTGCGCGGGCGCGGTGGACAGACCGCCCATCAGGGTGAACGCCAGGCCCATGCCCAGTGCCGTCAGTTTTCTTTTCAGCATTATCAGTCCTTGTGCTCGGAACGCATGCCGCGAGCCGGATCGCCTCCGCTTCGCGCCGCCACGTCAACCAGGCGGCGCGGCCCGCCCCTCGAAACCGGGATTTTATCCATCCCGCCCGGGATCGCCATGCCCCAGGTCGGATGTCGCACGCCGCGCGCTAGCGCACCTGGCAAGCGTGCACGCCGCCGGCGATCGCGCCTGCCAGCCGCTGAATGGTCTCCGGCCTGGCCAGCCTGGCTTCCTCGTCCGGATTCACGATCACGCCCGCCTCCACCAACACCGCCGGCATGGTGGCGGTCTTGAGTACCGCCAGCCCGTCGTAGCGATGCACGCCCAGGCGGCGGTCCAGCAACGGCCGGTTCTCGCCGGCGATGGGCTCGGCGTGATACAGCGACGGCTTCTCGCCCGCCGCCAGCAACGCCTCGCCGATCGCCTTGGCACAGCGCAGGCTGTCGGCGTAGCGCGGATTGCGCTGTGAGACAAAAATGGAGAATCCCGAGAATTCGCGCTGGCGACCGGCGTCAATGTACTGCTGCTGCATCGAATCGTGGTGGATCGATATGAAGAGGTCCGCATCCGGCGCGACCCGGGTACGGCGGCCCAACGGTATCTCGGCGCCATCGGCCGACACCCGCGTCACCCGATCCCCCAGGGCCAGCAGGTCGGTGGCCACCGCGCCGCTCAAGTCCAGGTTGTACTGATACTCCACCCGGCCGCTGGCGCCCGTCGCGCCAGGCTGGCTGGGGGTATGACCCGTGTCCACCACCACATGCGCGGCCTGCGCCACGCCAGTCCCCAGAGCCAGCAGTAACGCCGCCATGCGCCGCGCCCACCTGTCCGCCATCCTGCCGCCTTTGCCCGCCCGACCATCCATGACTGATGACACGCTAGTCTTCGCTCTGTAAGAAACCAGGATCCCGCCTGAGCGGCGGGCTCGAATGCCGCGGATTCTCGCGCAGCCGGGAGCAGCCGGCAACCGCTGAATGCAGGCCGCAGTGCGGTTGGTAACAGCAGCCCGGGCGTAGCGGGCGGCCGCCAACCTGCCGCAGCCCCGGTATCGCCACATGCGCTAGGCCGGCCCTGCGCACCGTGCTGCGCCGTCGTCCGAAGCAAATGACATAGAAAGTTACCTGACCGGACCATTCAGGCGCCTCTCATCCTGGCGCGTTACCATCAACCCATGCCCCTCGCATCCGCGGGCGCATCCCGGCTCGCGGCATCCATACCCGGAGGTCCCCAGCATGAGCAATCTGAACGGAAAAGTCGCGGTCGTCACCGGCGCCGCCAGCGGCATCGGCAAGGAAATCGCGCTGACCCTGTCGCGCGCCGGCGCCGCAGTCGCCATCGCCGACCTGAACCTGGCCGGCGCCGAGGCCGTCGCCCATGAAATCGAACAGGCCGGCGGCAAGGCCATGGGCGTGGCCATGGACGTCACCAACGAAGACGCCGTCAACCAAGGCATCGACCGCGTCGCCGCCGCCTACGGCAGCATCGACATCCTGATCTCGAACGCCGGCATCCAGATCGTCAACCCCATCGAGAACTTCGCTTTCGCCGACTGGAAGAAGATGCAGGCCATCCACGTGGACGGCGCCTTTCTCACCACCAAAGCCGCGCTCAAGCACATGTACAAGGACGATCGCGGCGGCGTCGTGATCTACATGGGCTCGGTGCATTCGCACGAAGCCTCGCCGCTCAAGTCCGCCTACGTCGCCGCCAAGCATGCGCTGCTGGGCCTGGCACGCGTGCTGGCCAAGGAAGGCGCCAAGCACAACGTGCGCTCGCACGTCATCTGCCCCGGCTTCGTGCGTACCCCGCTGGTCGAAAAGCAGATTCCCGAGCAGGCCAAGGAGCTCGGCATCAGCGAGGAAGACGTGGTCAAGAAGGTGATGCTGGGCGATACCGTCGACGGCATCTTCACCACGGTCGAGGACGTGGCGCAGACGGCGCTGTTCCTGTCGACCTTCCCCAGCGCGGCGTTCACGGGGCAGTCGTTCGTGGTCAGCCATGGGTGGTACATGCAATAGGCCCTGCGCCCTCTGGCATGCGGCGCGCGCAGCAGGCGTTGCGTCGCTTCGAATCTCGACAATCGACAGACAACCTCCCGGCCCCGCGCAGGGCCCGGAGTATTGACTGCGCGCCGCCACGCGAGACCACAGTATGGCTTAAGATAGGCGCGCTTTGGCTGCCGATGCCATAACCGGATGCAAGGAAGTGCATGGCCTTCGACTATAAAAACGCGTCGCCCGAACAACTGAAAGCGCGCTATGACGAAATCGCCCGTGAAATCGGCGACGACCAGTTCTTCACCAAGAAGGAACTGAACCACCTGCCCCACGTGCTGTACGACGACGAGGAAATCCTGGCCTTCACCTCCGGCATGATGAACAACAACACCTGGCTCATCACGCTGACCGACAAGCGCATCATCTTCCTCGACAAGGGCCTGATCTACGGACTGCGCCAGACCGCGATCGACCTGGACAAGGTCAACGCCGTGTCCGGCGAGACCGGCCTCATGTTCGGCAACATCGCCATCCAGGACAGCGCCGGCAGCTACCAGATACGCAACGTCTGGAAAAAGACCGTCATGCGGTTCGCCAACCGCGTGCAGGAGGCCATTGAGGCACGCAAGGCGCGCTTCATGCAGCAGCCCGCCGCCAAGGCCGCCGTTCCGGATGACGACATCATCGCCAAGCTGGAGCGACTGGCCAGCCTGCGCGACCGCGGCATACTGACCGACGCGGAGTTCGCCGAGCAGAAAGCGCGCATCCTGGCGGCCTGACAGCCATGGAATTCCTGATCGTCGTCGCCGTGCTGGTGGGACTGGTGGCCGGTTATTTCTTCCTCGGCATGCTGCTGAAGCTGCTGCTGCAATGGTGGCTGGCGCTAGTCTGTGCCGTGCCGCTGATCCTGCTGGCAGTGAGCTTCAGCTGGCTGGGCGCCATTGCCGCCGTCGTCGGCGTGCTGTTTCTGATCGGCGCCTGCCAGGTCTGGCAGGAATCCGCCGCCTATCTCAGGCTCGAAGCCAAGATAAACAAGGCGTTCTACTTCGACGACGTCTGACAGCCCGCGGCCGCGGCGCCCCCCCGCCGACGCGCCGCGCAATTGTTGATACCCTTGGTCCTCACCCTCGACGCGCGCGCACGCGCCGTCAGATTTCGCCTTGAGGATTGCCATGTCTTTCAGCACCGACGCCTGGGCGCGCAACGCCGCGCTGTACGAAAAAACGCGCACCATGCCGTTCAACCAGGAACTGGCCAGCGGCCAACTCAGCGAACAGGCGTTCCGCCACTACATGATCCAGGACGCGCACTACCTGCTGGCCTTCGGCCGCGCCCTGGCCGTGGCCGCCGCCAAGGCCGACCATGCCGACGGCGTGGTGCAGTTCGCCGACGCGGCCAAGAACGCCGTGGTGGTCGAACGCAGCCTGCACGAAGGCTTCATGAAGCAGTTCGGCATCGACGCCGAGACGTTCGCCCGCACCCCGCTGTCGCCCGCCAGCCATCACTACACCAGCTTCCTCATCGCCACGGCGTGGAGCGCGCCGTACCCGGTGGCGTTGGCCGCGTTGCTGCCGTGCTTCTGGATCTATGCCGAGATCGGGCGCGACATCCACGCGCGGGCGACGCGTCCCAATCCGTATGGGGCCTGGATCGATACGTACGCCGGCGACGAATTCCACGCGCTGGTGCGTGAAGTGATCGCGTCGGTGGATCAGGCAGCGGAGAAAGCGTCGGCGCAGACGCGCGATGAGATGCATCGGGCGTATACGCATGCGGCGCAGTTGGAATGGATATTCTGGGATTCGGCGTATCGGTTGGGGGAATGGCCGGTTTGAGACGCCGCGTATCAGATAGGGCCTGCGACCACGGTCAGACCTTCGGCATCACGGTCGCAGAGGGTTCCGGGCCGGGCGAAGCCGGCATCAATGGCACCAGCCGTTCCGCTGCGCTGGCGCCGGGCACCGTGATGTCCTGCACCACGACCGCGCGCCGCTCCACATAGACCTCGTAGTCCTTGCCAGCGGCTGGCGTGAAATACCCGGCATTCTTCGTCTCGGGCCAACTCGTGGTGATCACGGACCCATAAGGCCCGGCGCTTCTGTACGTCCCGCCGACCTGACCGTAGATGGTTACCGGAATACCCGCCTTGATGACGAATTCGTCGAACACCTGGCCCGAAATGTTCGGCGAAGGCGGCATTCCAACGCTGCCGCTGCCGCGCATGTGCGAGCGCTGGATCGTCTCCAGGCCGTCGCCATGGCCGAACAGACCCGACGCGGGCAGGAAGCACGTCCTGTCAAAATCCAGGCGGATGCGATCCGCCGTATACACATACACGCGAACCCGCGCACTGCTGCCAGCGTCGTAACGGCTGAGGATATTGGGGTTGGTGGCGGAGCAACCCGCCAAGGCACCGCCCAGCAACACAGCGGGCGCCATGCAACGCAACACAGCAATCATCTACCACTCACTCAAAAGAGAATAAATTAGCCGCGGCAAACGCGGTGCTCATTTGACCCTAACCCAGTTTTTAGTACATGCGGATTCAGACGGTCAGTGCAACATTGCGTCCAGCGCTTCAGCCGGGGTCTTGAACCCCAACGTTTTTCTGGGCCGGGAGTTTAGCTTGGCGGCAACTGCATCAAGCTCGCACTGCGTATAGTTTGCCAAGCCTGTTCTTTTTGGGAAGTACTGGCGTAGCAGGCCATTCGTATTTTCGTTGGTGCCTCGCTGCCAGGGGCTGCCCGGATCGCAGAAGTACACGACCATATTGGTGGCAATACTAAAGTGCCTGTGCGCTGACAACTCAACCCCGCGGTCCCAGGTTAGGCTTTTCCTTAGTTGAGCAGGAAGCTGACGCATCTGCTCAACAAGGGCTCGAGTGACGGTTTCGGCCCGCTTGTCTTCGATCCTGCAAAGCAGGGTGAACCGCGTGCTTCTGTCGACGATCGTGGCAATGGCGCTCTGATTTGCTCCCGAAATAAGATCGCCTTCCCAATGCCCTGGCAATGCGCGGTCTTCGATCTCCGCAGGACGAGAACGAATTGAGATGCAGTCGGGAATGCCGCCTGAAATGGCCGCCCGATGGGGTCTGGCATGGCGGAACATTCGCTGAGTCCGTAGGTGCTTTTTTAGTTCTTCACGCAGTACGCCGCGGGCTTGAACAAACAGCGATCGATAGATTGTTTCGTGCGAAACACACATGATCTTTCCGTCAGGAGAGTGACGCTTCAGCCATCCTGAAATCTGTTCTGGCGACCAGTCAGCCTCCAACAGGCGATCACGATACCGCGCAGCTCCGGTTCACTGGACAGCAGGTAAGGCTTCGGTCGCAGACCACGCTTCAAGAACTGCTTTTCAGCATCGTACGCTCGGTACTTCCCTGGTCCACCATTGCGGCCGACCTCTCTCGAGATCGTCGATGCTGAGCGGCCCAACTGGCGACCAATAGCTCGATAACTTGCGCCACTGGCCAACCCTCGAGAGATCGACTCGCGCTCTTCTGCTGACAGGCATTTTGCACGGCGCGTCCTGGTCCTTGGCGAGATGCCTCCGTGGTACAGGAGATATGAATAGACAGTCGCAGGAGGCTTAGATATATCGCGCGCAATGGAGCTCATCGGGGTCCCCTTGCGCCATAGCTCCCAAATCCTAGACTTCCTCTCCGTAGTCATGGCACCGTAAATACTGACCATTGCACACCTCTATCCATCAGGCTTTCAATAGGGTGTTGCACTGACCGTCTGAATCCACACGGACTAATTCGGGGTTAGGGTCAAAACCATAAAAATCACCACCATTTAGCGAAAGAATCAAATGAATTCTTAATGGCAGAAATTTCATCACGAGTCAATGATGATTCATATTTCATTTCCACGACCGCGCCGAAAATACTTTCTTTGCGTCGAAACCATCGAAATCCGTCTCGATCAGCTCCTTGCACAATTTCCAGGGAAAATAGGCCATCCAAACTGGTCAACTGGCACGAGACGCGGCCCAAATTCTGATTAAATATGTCGAAATCCTTACATGCAATCCATATCTCACCTCGATATAAAAAAGACTCAGAAAACGCATTCGATTCGACCTCGCATTTAAACTTCACAGATGGAAGGCGATCATCGCTCTCGACAACATCAAGCGAAATCCTTATAGGCCGAAAGAATTCAATGTCCATTTTTACATCTTTGGAAGAGCATGAATAAGAGCAGGATATCCTCCAACATCCCGTGCCGGAGAGAATTTTAATTCCCAACCACCAACATTTATGACCTTATCGTATGGTACTCCCGACTTTGTCGCAGTATTGACCGCAGCCTGTAGGCTCGCCAATTGCTGCTGGGACGCTAGGCGGACCGCCTCTGGAGTGTAGTTTACGGCTTTCATCTTGGCATACTCAGCAATGTGTTCTGTCGCATTTCCGTGCACCCACACCGTCTGACCATTTGACAAAGACAGTTCAAAAGACTTCGGAATCACTGATCCAGGATAATTCGGCTGAGTAGACTTGATAAAGTCCCAAACAGTGCCGGTTTCCCTAACAGGCGGTGCAGGTAGAAATGATCCGGCTGGCTCGTATTTTCCGGTAATCGGATTTTGCCTCGCCAATACAGTCTTACCATCCGATGCCAACACCTCAGCATTCCGTACCGACCATGAAGCACCATCGGCATAGGCCATCTTAGCCGTAGCCATCTCCAACGATCCACCTGCCGCCCGTGTGGCACTGAGCCGAATAGCGTCTAGGACAGGCCCCTTCACCACCCCCACGACCCCGCTCGTCGCAAGATCGAAGACCAACAGGGCCGCATCGACTTTGGGTGTCAATTCACTCTGAGTTTTGTACTGGACTAACAGACTATCGAGTTCTTTAATAGACCTCGTCAGTTGCAATGCGCACGCCGGAACCTGACCGCAAGCAGACCCGGCCCCCAGCATGGACTCCAACTGATCCCGCGTCTCCTTCAACTCCTCCGGCCCGAAGACACTCTTCATCTGATCCAGAGCGGTCTGCGTACCTTCCGCGTGCGCGGCCTTGAGTCGCTGCAGCAACTCAACTTGCTCTTCCGGCTCCAGCTTGTCCATCTGCGCCAACCGCTCGATAAGCGGTTGATGATGCAAAGGATTGAGGGAATTGTTGTCCAGCTCGGCAATCGCTGCGTTTGTGATGGCCGCGAGTCCGTCAGCGCCCGCGACGGCAGCCGCGCCAGCGATGAGCGACGCCACTAGATTGCGACGGGCCTCCGCGTCCTCGTTGCTCTTGCCCTTTGAGCTATCCAGCAGTGCATTGATTACCACTGCGGCTGCAGCGCCTGTGGCACCCGCAGTGCAACTTTGGCCGCTCGCACCCGCGCCCGCACAACCTACTATCGCCTGCAGCGCCACGTGCTCAGGGGAACCACTACGAATGAGGCCTTCGCCGACCCATTTCCCGACTTGGGCCGCGCCTTGTTGCTGCAGATAGCTAACTACCGCGTTCTGCGCGATAGTGCTCGCTGCTCCCGTTACATTGCTTCCCGTCGCAGCCAAGATCGCGTTGGCAACTTGCCGATATGTGCCACCCGGCAGCCACTGTTTGGCATTCTCGTATTGACGCTCGAGCTCCGCATATCGAGTCGGGTCATTCTCGGCACTCATCGCCTTTTTCAGTTCGTCAGCCTCTTTCGCTCGATTGCTCAAGTACTGACCCATCTGCCGCGTGGCCTCCGACGCAATCTCAAACCCCGCCTCGATCTTCTCCTTGTCAAAGATCGGCTTCAGCGTGTTCAACGTATCCGAAGTATCCCGGTTCAACGACGCGATCGTCTCCGCGACCGTCTTGCCAGTCAGTGCCTTCTGCCCTGCCTCGTCGCGAATGATGACGGTGCCGCCACTGATCGCGCTTTGCGTGGTTGAACTGCTCTTGCCGCTGGCGGCGACCACGGTCGGCATGTTGGCGGAAAGCGCGCCGCTCGACGACAGCGAAGTACCCGCGTCCTTGCTCGCGCCGCCCGCTACTTGATTGCCCTTGGTGGTGCCCAGGCCAGAAGCCCCTCCCCCACTCCCGGAAGCACTTCCGCCGAATCCGAAGCCACCGCCCACCGCGATCTGGTTGGCGCTGTAGCTGGCCTTGTTCTTGATATCCCGCGTGACCAGCGTCCCCGTGCTAAGCATGTTCAGCCCATCGGTCACAGCCTTGTCGCTGCTGGCGATGACGCTGCCGATCAATGTCGTGTTGTTCTTGACGTCGATCAGGAACCCGCCGTCGCCTGCCCACAGGCCCGTCTGATCCGCGACGGACTTGTAGTTGCTGTTCATCCTGCCGGTGCCGAAGTTGGCGGCAGCCGAACTCTGGCCGTAGCAAGAATGCGGGATGCACAACGTGGCGTTGATCCCCGCGCTGGTCTGCCTGGATGTGTACGTACTCGTGTCCTGCAGGCTCTCCAGCAACAGGTTCCCGCCGACAGAGGCCAACACCTGCTCCGCTTTGCCAGAGGCGCCGCGCAGCGTCGTGTCACCGCCCGATTGCAGTGCAAGCACGTTGCCCGCGGTGACGGAGCTATTGGTCCAGCTCTGGTCCCGGCCATTCTCCTTGCCTCGCGACATGGATGCGCCCAACTCCACCGTCCAGCCATTGGAAGTACCGGTGCTATACCCCACAGCGATATTGAATCCGCTGCTCTTGCTATCCGTCTTCTGCTCGTAGAAATTCTTGGCCGCCTGCAGCAGGATGTCGCCATCGGCTTTGAGCACGGCATTGTTGCCAGCCGACAAATTGGAACCGGAAACGGTGATGTCCGATGCGCTTCCCGCTCCCTTCGCGACGATGGTCAGATCCTTGCCTGCCGCGATGTTCGAGCCGACCGAAGTGGACGAGCTTCTGTCCGTCGTGCTGCTGCTCTTGCTGCTGCCGAAACTGAGCTTTATGCTGCCGCCGCCCATCTTGTCGATGGTGCCGGCGTCCTCGGCCGTCCCGGCGGCAACGACCGCGTCGTAGGCATTGCTGGCGGCAAGTGCCGTGGTCCCGCCAGCGAGCGCAGCCATGACGGGGTTGCCGGATTTTCCGGAAGCCTCTGCCATGCGACCGGCCGTTTGCATTGCGCTCGCCACCGGCGTGCTGGCCGTGACACTGAAGCCGGACTGCTTCATTTGGTGCACTTCGCGCTGTCGCATCGTGTCGAAGCTGCCGACAATACTGACGTCGCGGCCGATCATCGTGATGTCGCCTTGCCGCGCCAATACATCGCTGCCAAGCACGTTCAGCGACGCACCGGCGTTGATCAACACATCACCCGTCACGCTGCCGATGGTGCTTCCAGTGTTCAACCCTCGCTTGGTGTCCATCCAATCGGTCGTCTGGCGGGAGCCGTAGCTGAGGCCACCCAATCCACCGAATCCAGACCTCTTGATCTTCTCGTACTGGTATTCGTCGGCGGAGTTCTTTTCGGCAACGATATTGACGCCGCGGTCGGCGGACATGACCAGGTCATTTTGCGCCGCCACATTGGAGCCGAACACGTTCAGGTCGCGTCCGGCCACCAGCACAGCGCTATCGCCCGTAAAAGTGGAAGACACCGCCTGGGTCCAGGAAGCTTCCTTGATGCGATGCGTGCTCTTGCTGGAAAGAAACCCCTTCGTCTTGTAGTAAATTTCGTTATACGTATACCCGCTGGAATCCCCCGCAAGCACATTGATATCGCGTCCCGCGCCCAGCGCCAACTGCTTGTCGGAAGACACTTGCGCGGCAATGGCATTGATGTCCTGCGCGGCCATCAACGTCAGGTTTCCGGCGGCGGCAATGCGCGTGCCGACGTCTTCCGTCGTGCGCATCTCCGACCGGTTCTTCTTGCCGAAGTTGAACGACTCCCCATAACTCGTGCCGGCGGCGGTCAGGTTGATGCCGTTGCCGGCGCGGATGCTGGCGTCGCCGCTGGCGGCGATGGCCGCGGCCTGGGCATTGAAATCCCGTCCCGCCTGGACATTCAGCGTCCCGGCGTCGATACGGGCCACCCCGTCGACGATGGTGTTGCTGATCCCGCCGCGCACGTTCGATTGGGTGCTGGCCGTGAGGTTGATGTCGCGGCCCGCGGTCAGCGTGACGCCATCCCCCTTGAGCAGTCCCGCCAGATTATCAATGTCATTGCGCGCATTCAGGTTGACGGTCTTGCCCTGGATCGTGCCCACGGTGTTGCGCACGTTCTGCGCATCGACCACCAACGCATTGCGCGCACCGATGGTGCCGCTGTTGGCCACGTCGCCCGTCGCGCTGATCTGCGTGTCGCGGCCTGCAATCAACGTGCCGTCGCCGCGCAGGTCGCCCGGCTTGACGGCCAGGTAGACCTGCGGCGCCAGCACCTTTTGCTGCGTGCCGTCGGGCAGCGTGACGGTCTGCTCCACCATCCAGACGATATCGCTGGTCAGGTGGCGCATCTGCTCTTCGGTCAGCGCGGTGCCCACCGCCAGGCCGAACTGGTTGGCGAAGTCGGCGCCTGCCGACAGCAGCGCCTTGTACTGGGTTTCGTTGTCGGTGTAGTCGCCGACGAAGCGTTGGCCGCTGGCCAGCATGACCTGCTCGGCGACCAGCTTCTGTTCATAAAAACCGTCGCCCAGGCGCTTGAGGATATGGCCGGGATCCTGGTTCAGTTTCTCCAGCAGGAAGTCGCTGGACACCACGGTGCGCGAGCCGATGAACTGGCTGTCGGTGGCGATCAGGTAAGGCGCGTTGGGCGCCGGAACGACCTGGTACAGCTTGCTGGTCGGGATGGTCGGCGGCAGCACGACGACGGCGATGGTCTGGTTGCCGGGTAGCGTGATGCGCGTCAGCGTGGCTGGCGGCAGCGCCTGGACGATGGTGCTGCCCCCCGGCGTCTGGCCGGACGGTGCGAAGGAGGCGCCGCCTTGCGCGTCGCCCAGGCCGGTCTCGATGCGTTCGGCCAGGACGGTGGCGTTGTAGTTGGAGCGGTTGTACTTGCGGGAGTCGTTCTTCTCGTAGGTGTAGGCCATGGTGCCGACACGGTCGACCGTGCGCAGCCCCTCGGCGCCGACGTTGCTCAGCGTGCCGCCTTCGGTCTTCAGGGTGCCGCCGGCGAGGATGCGACTCTTATCGTTGACGATATTGCCGGCAAGGCGGGCGTTGCCGCCAACGATGATCTTGCCCGGATCGCTTTGCGTGATGCGCGTTTCGCGCGTGATCTCGGTCACCTCGTAGAAGGTGAAGTCCTTGATCATGCGGTTGTTGCGGAAGTCGGCGTTGAACGCCTTGATCTTCTCGTTCAGCGTGTCGTACAGCTCCAGATCGCGGTCGTACTGGGCCTGCTGCTGGGCCAGATCCGCGGGGCAACGCAGTCCGCAGTCGTCGGGTGCCGGCGGCTTTCTGATGCCCGAGGGTCGCTCCACTTCAAATACCGACCAGATCTTGGCGTCGGGTTTGTAGAAGAACTGGGCCGGGTCGACGGAACAAAAGCCCGAATCGCCACCATCGCAAAACGGCGTTTCCGGTGTATACGCCAGGCCAATCGGCGCACTGATACCCGCCCGCCCCTCCTGGTCATTCTGGATATTGCTGTAGTCAAACGGCGGCCCATACTGGCTTTCCGGATAGCGCGCCGACGGCATCAGCAGGCGCCGCTCGTCGTACTGTCCCATCCAGCTCGGCCCGCGGCCGCAGATGGATTTGACGGTGTTGCAGAACCACATGCCCTCGCCGTCGACGATGTCGGTGGTGCCGTCCAAGCGATAGAACCATTTGGCTTCGCGGCTGACTTCGACGGTTTCGCTGGCGAAGTGCAGGTTGCGGTTCTGGATACTGGCGGCGGCGATGTCGGCGTCGCGCTCGGCTTCGATGGTGGCCGATTCGTTGGACAGCAGCGCGGCCTGTCCGGTCGCCTTGCCGCCGGCGTCCAGCGTGCCGCCGATCCGCAGATCTCCCGCCACGTAGATCAGCGCATGTTCGCGGTTGGTCAGCGTGCCCACGCCCAGGTCGATATCGCCGCGCGAGGCGATGACCGCGTTGGCGTCGTTCAGCAGGACCGGGGTCTGGATGCCGATGCGGTCGCCGTAGATGCGGCCGGTGTTGGTCAGGCTGCCGGCATGGATGCGGGTGTAGCCGCCGTCGATCAGGCCGGCGTTGGCCAGCAGGCCGCCGATGACCAGCTCGTTGTTGCGCACCGCGATCAGTTCGCCGCCGGCGCGGTTGGTCAGCGTATTGGCGGTGATCTTCAGGTCCTGGCCGGAATGGATCTTGCCGTCGTTGTCGAGGTTGCCGGTGACCAGTTCCAGCGAAGTGCCGGCGGTCAGGGCGCCGCCCGTGTTGGCCAAGCTGCTGAACGCGAGCTTGGCGTTGGCGTCGGACGACACGTTGCCGCGCGCGTTGTCGAGCGCGCCGGTGGTCACGCCGAGGTCCTGGCCGGCGCCGATGCGGCCGGCCTGGTTGTCGATGGAACCAGCGTTGAGCGTGACCTGCTTGCCCATCATGCCGAGGGCGCCGGCGACCGTGCCGCCCGCGCCGGCGACGC
>JACDJA010000870.1_pt1 | contig 29307 bp, 30 predicted proteins | sample 7449241 | NCBI WGS metagenome assembly JACDJA01 (sample SAMN14253289, study PRJNA609438) | sludge metagenome | isolation source: initial anaerobic sludge | collected 2018-12-20 | reverse complement strand
TTGGGAAATCAACGAGGCGTTCGCGTCACAGGTTTTGTACTGCCGTGATCACCTGGGCATTGATAACGACAAGCTTAACGTTAATGGAGGCGCCATTTCTATTGGCCACCCGTTTGGAATGAGTGGTGCCCGGATGGTAGGCCATGCGCTGCTTGAAGGCCAACGCCGAAATGTCAAATACGTGGTGATTTCCATGTGCATTGGCGGTGGGATGGGCGCAGCCGGACTGTTTGAGCTGCCCTAGGAGTTACCCTGGATTAATAAAACCCGCGAGGCTTGTGTCTCGCGGGTTTTATTTTATCAGTCGCTTATTTACGGATTCTTTATGTACGCATCTTTGCGCAGGTAGAACCACCAGTTCACCGCCAGGCAGAGGGCGTAGAAGACCGCAAAGCCGTACATGGCTACCTCCGGAGTGCCTGCCTGGATCTGCTGACCCAGCAGCTTGGGTGCAATGAAGGCACCGTAGGCGGCGATGGCGCTGGTCCAGCCCAGTACAGGACCTTTCTGCTGCTGGTTAAAGATGTAGCCGATGCTGCGGAAGGTGGAACCGTTGCCGATACCGCTGGCGGCGAACATCACAATGAACAGAATCAGGAACAGGGCGAAGTAGCTGTTGGGATCGGTGGAGTTGTAGGCCAGCATCATCACGTAGCCTGTTGCCACCGAAGCCACCACCATGACCACGGAGATGATCTGGGTAACGATGGAGCCACCCATTTTGTCGGAAATCCAGCCGCCTACCGGGCGAATAAGAGCACCTACGAAAGGCCCCATCCACGCCCAGGTCAGTGCGCTGGGTGCATCCGGATTCACCACGCGGGTTACTGTCCCGTCAGCAGCAACCTCCATCATGTTGCCGAAGATAACGCCGATAGACAGCGGCAGTGCAGCCGAGAAGCCAATGAACGAGCCGAAGGTCAGGATGTACAGTACCGTCATCGACCAGGTGTGCTTGTTGCTGAAAATGGCAAACTGGTTTTTGATGTTGGGTTTGATGTTCCCCGGGATCAGGCGCAGAAGAACCACTGTCAGAACAATGGTCAGTGGCAGCGCCAGCCACATGTTCATGACGCTGAGTGCCCAGACGCCGATAACAGAGGTCAGAAGACCCACGCCATAGAGCCCGAGTATCTTGCCGAAGGCAGAAGCGGGGTTGCCCGGGTTGGGGGTAACGACCTTCAGGTTATTCATACCAAACCAGCCTGCAAAGGCCAGGGGAATCAGGAAAACCAGCCATATAAAGCCGGCGTTCTGGATCCAGGTGTCAGTGCCGGCTTCAATGCGGCCGATGAGCGTGCCGCTTGGGCTCTGCAATTGCATTGGCTCGCCCGCCAAAAAGCCGAACATGCCAACGGTCATCACCAGCGGAATCAGAACCTGCATGGTGGTGACGCCAAAATTGCCAAGGCCAGCGTTCATGCCCAGGCCATAGCCTTGCTTGCTCTTGGGGTAGAAGGAGCTGATATTGCTCATGGAACAGGCAAAATTGCCGCCGCCAATACCGGATAGCAGCGCCAGTGCCTGGAATACAATGAACGGTGTGTCCGGGTTCATCAGCGCAATACCGGTGCCCGCAGCGGGGATCATCAGCAGAGCGGTGGTCAGAAAGATGGTGTTGCGGCCACCGGCAATCTTGATCATGAACGACGCCGGTATCCGCAGGGTGGCGCCAGACAAGCCGGCAATGGCCGAGAGCGAGAAAAGCTGTTCGATGCTGAAATCAAAACCCAGATTTTTCATCTGGGTGGTGATCATTCCCCACATCAGCCATACCGCAAAGCCCAGGAGCAGGCTGGGAATGGAAATCCACAGGTTGCGGGAGGCAATGTGTTTGCCTTCCTTCTCCCAGAACTCTTCATTTTCGACATCCCAGTGCTCGATGTCGGCGTTGGTTTTAGCCATAACAATACTCCCTCGGTTAGCCTGCCCTGTGCCGCATTGGGCGCGGTTTCCGGGCTTCTTGGAATCATTGTGCAAAGTGTAGCGCCTGTTCATTCATGATATTAATCAAGGAAAAGGAAGTAGAGATCAGGGCGGCAATGATGGCTTTTGGTCTGCGTGGAGGTTCGGTCTATAAGCCTTTAAAAATCAATAGGATGCGTAGGTGATATCACCAAGTGGGTAATCTTTGGGAAGGTTGGCGCAGGAGAGGTAGCCATTCATTTCCTGCGGTTTTGGGTATGTTTGGCGAGAAGAAGAAGCCTTCCTGTTACCCACAGATAAGCCAGTGTCCAGGAGCTGGCTGAAAGCCATAACAGCATGGGAGCGCCGAAGGGAGAGGCACCTGCAATAAACCGACTGATGGCAGCAATGGCCAAAAGAGCCGCAATAGGGAAAACTTCCCCGGCAGGTGGTGGTTTGCGATGGCTCCTTTGCCAGGCCAGACGAAGCATAACGCTGGTGGAAAGGGTGCCCAGTGCTCCAATGGTAATCAGATGCAAGGCAGGGGCTGGCGGTTTGCTATTTAATAGCGCCAGGCCCGTAGCCAGGGCGCCAATGGCTAACCAGAAATAACCCACCGCCAAAACCAGCAAATCCGGGCGTTCCGGACACAGCCAAAGCTTCCAGCGCAGGGTGCGCAGGGCAATCAATCCGGCGGCTGTTATCAACAGGCCAGCTGTTATCAGGTTTGCTTCGGGAAATGCCATAAGAAAAATGGAAGCCCCCAGCACAACAATCAGCGTGCCCTCTATTCGCGGTTGAACCCGGGCTTCCAGCGGTATGCCTTTTTTTTCCAGAGTGCCTGCGACTGCCGGCGCAATGAGCCGGCCTCCCATAAACGTCATAAGCAGCAGTAACCCCGTAATGGCGGAGTGCATGACTGGGAACGGGCCGGGCAGCCATGATTTCTGCGGAATAGCCAGCGCAGAGGCCAGCCAGAACATCACTGAAAGCAGGCAAATCAGAAGGATTAGAGGCCCAACCATTTTGTTTCGCCATTTTTTTGCGGCCTGGAAACGGGGCACCACATGCCGGGCAAGCAGCAGGGCAAAGGCAGGGCCCAGAAACTGGGCTATAAGGTTGTGTGGCAGCAGGATCCCGCCCAGCCTTGCTGCCAGCCACAAGCCAAAAAGCGGATAAAGCACGGCAGCAGGCTGCGGGCCAAGTGTATAGCCGGCCACCAGCGCCAGCGCGAACCCGAAAATCAGTTCATGGCCATGCCCGGCACCAAGCAGCCCTGCCGGCCACCCAGTGCCCGACCAGACCGCCCACACCGATAGCGGGACCGCGAGCGCAGCCAGCAGGCTTGCGGCCGGAAAAAACAGCCAGAAGGCCTGAGGTTTTTGCTTTCGCCTGCTGCTCGAGTTGCTCAAGATCATCCCGGTTGATTGACGGTTTCAGGAAAGACGCCTAAAAAGTATAGGTAAAGGCCGTCATAATATTGCAAAAGCTGTCCCGTGTGGCAAATGTGCCCACCTGAGAGCAAGGAGGTCCAACATGAATGTATCAAGCTTGCTTAAACTACCCTTTTCCAGCAACGGGGGCTGGGCTGAGCTTCAGCAAAGACAGCTTTCCATACCCATGCTTGCCTGGTTCGTTGTGGTTCCCATGTCGCTGTTACCGCCGGTGCTGCTTTACTACGCAGGAACCCATTACGGCGATGATTTCATCACCGGATTCGGTGGCAAGGAATGGCGTTTTATTACCACCATTCTCTTTCTGGCAGAGTTGCTGACGTTTTTCGTGATGGGCTGGCTGATTCATAGTGTGGTAGAGGGCCATAAACTGCAGGTCAGCTATAACGACGCTTATTTGCTTGCGGCGATTGCGCCCTTGCCCCTCTGGCTGTCTTCACTGGCGCTGCTTGTGCCAGTGTTAATGGTCAGTGTGATCGCGGTTCTGATTGCGATGGCTCTGTCCTGCACCCTTGTGTATCAGGGCCTGAGATCTTTATGTCATCGCAGCCCGGATGATGTTCTCACCATGTCCGTTACTTACACGGTTATGGCAGCCTCACTGCTGGCCTGGGGTGTGTTGATGGCTATGGTCTGGGCGTTTTGATTCTGACGCTTCAGGTCAGTTGACCTGTTGTGGGGCTGTAAAAAGCCCCGCGTGGTCAACGAATTGACCCTGCGCACCGTTTTTCATTGCGCGCTTCATTGCGTCAGGAATGGCGATTTTTTCGAAGGTTTGCGGGTGAATAGCCACACAGATCAGTTCGCCCCTGGCCAGGAACTGCCCGGTTTCTGCATTCCGGAACTCGGTAGTCAGCTCAAACGAAGTGTTGCCCAGATGGGTTGCCCTGACTGACAGTTCCAGCCTGTCGCGGTAGCGGGCCGGGGCTTTCCACTCGATGCTCAGCTTGACTACCTGATAGTCAAAAGTGGCCTCCAGCTCCGGCAGCCCGGCACCCACGAGGTATAAAAACTCGCTGGCAGCCAGCTCAATGTAGTCCCCGTAGCGGGCGTTGAAAACCACCAGTTGGGCATCGCACTCACTGTACCGGACCTGCATGAAATACCTGAAGGGCTTGTCAACGGAAGACTCCCGGCCTGGCATTTCCTGTGTTTGTGCCATTTCTTCTTTCCTTGTTCTTCAGAATAGTGGGTTATCAGGTGTCGGTTATCGGTCTGCAATCACCATGATTTCGGGCATATTCGGCAAGGAGAAAGTCAGTGTTTTTCGACTGCGCTTTTTATCAGTACTTTTTGGCACCGGTTTTAAGCCGGGAGAATGTAGCAGGTACCACCCCGAGCCAGGAGGCAAGCTGGTTATCCGGCACGCGTTTTACCAGCTCCGGATACTCTTCAAGGAGCAGTTGGTAACGCTCTTTTGCCGACATGGTGTGCTTGCGAAACTCCCGCATGCTGGTCAGCTCGGCAAGCTCTTCGGTCAGGGCCATGGCAAATTGCGGCCAGAGGCCTTCGCCATGCGCCTGAATGGCGGCGCGGAAGGCAGCAAAATCTGCTACCCAGACTGTGGCGGGTGTGACTGTGGTGAGGCAAAGGGTATTGCGAACCGTGCGGCTGCGGCCAAATACCGGCCAGACCATGTCGCCCTCGGTAAAGAAGTGATGCACAGCCACTTTGCCGCTGGGGGCCTCCCGGAACAGGCGCATAATACCGTACTGGATCAGGTATACGTTAGCCCAGGGGGTGTCGTGTTTTTCCATCTGGGCTTCGGCATCGACTCTTTGCAGGTAAAACAATCGGGTTAGGTCGCCTAAAAATCGGGTATCGGGGGTGTCCTGCTTGTCGTTAAGCCTTATTCCGAATACGCGACTCAGCCCGTTGAGCAGAGCCATTGACTGCGGGGCTGGCTCCTGTTGAATAATGTCCGGGTTTCTTTCCCCCAGCATACAGGGGGATGAGGACACGTCGGGTCTGAATGTACTGGTCATTGCGTTGGTGCCGTTGAGATTATCTGTCAATTATCCTAACAGAAAGATGTTACCGGAAATGACTTAAATCATTAAGGCTTTTTCATTCACTCGATATAGCAGGTGGTGGCGCCAATTGCGGGCAAGGCCTCCTGAAACACGCTGTGAATACATCCATGTACGCTTGGCTCCGCCATCCATGGCTCCGCACAGTTTCAGGAGGCCTTGCCCGCAATTCGCGATCGAACTATGCGCGTGACTTCACCTAAACTACTCAGTGGCTGGTGCCTTCCTCGTAGTTGATCTTGTTCCACACGTTGTATTTGCCCGAGGGTTTGTTCATCGGGATTCGTTTTTCTTCCTCCAGGGTGTCTGCGTCGTAAACGATGACCGCGCCTTCTTCGTCCCAGATGCTCAGCAGGAGCTTTTCGCCATAACGGTCGAACTCAACGTGAGCGGCTACTTTGCCAGGTGCAGGCTGGAGAGTTTTTACGATTTCCAGGGTCTGTTTGTCGATTACGTGGACTTTGTCTTTGTTGGGACCGAAGAAAACGTCTACCCAGGCGTAGCGGGAGTTTTCGTGGCTGCGCATGAAGAAGCCGGGGCCGGCGGTTTCCAGGGTTTTGATGACTTTCCAGGTGTCCATGTCGATGATGGAAACCGCGCTTGAGCGGAAGTGCGGCGTGGCCATTACTCGGGTGCCCTGATAGTCCCAGGTTATGCCGGAGCCCAGGTGGGGCATGCCGGGCAGGGGCAGGTCGGCGGTGGTTTTGCCAGTGTCCATGTTGATTACCAGGCCGTGTTTGCCATCCCGGGCGGCACCGATAAGATGCTGGTAGCCGGGGTCGAAGAAGAAGTCGTCAAGCCAGGTGTCGGTTTGCATTCTGCGCACTTTGGCTTTGTCGTTTTCCACGGTAATTTCCCAGGCTTCGGGAATGTCTTTCAAGGCGGCGATGAAGCTGTTCCGGGGTGGGGCGGCGTACACGGCGCTTACCCGTGAGCTTTCTTTGGCATCGTTCTCAACAGGGATGATTTCCAGCAGGTCGAGGTTTTTTGCGTCGAACAACACCAGTGTGTGGGGCAGGTAGTTGGCGGCCATGATGTGATCGCCATCGGCCGAAACCGCAATGTTGCGCATGTTGATACCGGCGCGGATTTCGGCAACGACTTTCAGGTTGTACAGGTCGTACTTGGTGATCCAGCCGTCCCGGGAGCCGAAGTAGACGTAGCGGCCATCCGGGCTGTACTTGGGGCCGCCGTGCAGGGCGAAGCGGCTGGCGAAACGGTGGATGGGCTCCATGCTGTCACCGTCAAGCAGGGTCACGTGGTGATCGCCGATTTCCACCACCAGAAACAGGTTCATCATGTCGGCGTCATAAGCCGGCTTGTCAGGGAGCGAGCCGGCGGGGTGAGGCAGCAGGTGGCTGGAGGTGATTTCGTTTTTGCCCCAGACGGGTTCCTGCTCCGGTGGCTGGTAAATAAATTCAGCCAGGGCGGTGATGGATTCGTTGCTCAGTACGTCGGCAAAGCCCAGCATCTGGGTAGCGGGGCGGCCATTGCGGATGGCGTCTTCGGCCTGGTCTTTTTTCAGGCGCGAGAGGTTGTCCGGCAGCAAGGCAGGACCCATGCCGCCGAGCCTGTCGCTGCCATGGCAGCTGGCGCAGTGTTGTTGATAGAGGGCACCTGTCTGTGCCTCTGTGCCAGCAGAAATCAGGGGTGAGGCCAGCAGGCCTGTGGTCAGCATCAGGATTTTCAGGGTCTGTTGCATCGGGTTTCCAGTCTGGAGCGTTGGTCGTGTTTCAGTTTTCTGTCAGGCGGGGCGCTGCGCCGCCGTGGCCGAGGCCGGCCCTATCAATGCGCTGTTCCAGCCGGCCTGGGCCGGCTGCGCGAGCTTTTCGGCCAGCTGTACAACCTCGCCTACAATGATCAGCGTGGGTGGCTGGAAGCCTTCCATCCTGATGGTTTCTTCAAGGTTTTTGAGTGTGGTTACGGTCATGTGCTGTTGCGGGGTGGTGCCACGCTCTACCAGTGCCACCGGGCAATCGCCGGACAGGCCGTTGGCCGTAAGTTCCCGCACTATGGTGGGTGCGTTATGCAGTCCCATGTAGAAAACGCGGGTCTGGTTTGGTGCTGCCAGTACTTTCCAGTTCAGGTCCAGAGCGTGGTCAGCTTTCCGGTGCCCGGTTACGAAGGTCACGCTTTGGGCGTAATCCCGGTGAGTAAGAGGAATGCCGCAATAAGAGGCGCAGCCGGCTGCAGAGGTAATGCCGGGCACCACCAGGAAGTCTATGTCGTTATCCACAAGAAACTCGGCTTCTTCACCCCCACGCCCGAAAATGTAAGGGTCGCCGCCTTTCAGTCGCACAACCCGGCGCTGTTTTACCGCCAGTTGCACCAGAAGTTCGTTGGTGTCTTCCTGGGCCACGTAATGGCAGCCGCTGGCTTTGCCCACGTGGATGCGTTCGGCGCGCGGGTTTACCAGTTCCATGATCTGTGGTGATACCAGGCGGTCATAAACAATCGCGTCGGCCTGCTGGATCAGCATCAGGGCCCGGAGTGTAAGCAAGCCGGGGTCGCCAGGGCCGGCACCGACAATGGCGACCTCACCGGCCCGGAAAGGCTGCTCTGCCAGCCGGAATTCCACCAGGCACTTCTTTCTCTGGCTGATTGTCATGGTGCGTTCCTTACAGATTGTTGACCGGAATTTCGATAGCCGGGGCAGCAACGCGCCTGGGCATATCGAGAACGCCAATTTCTTCATTGGTGAGGTAACAGCCGGGGTCTTCTTCCCAGAAATCACCGGAAACGTTGTAGGCGCGGACCCGGGTGTTGCCGTTGCAGATGGCCAGGTACTGGCACTGGGCGCAACGCCCTTTTACGGGCCTTGGTTTCTGCCGGAAACCCTGCATCAACTCATCGCTGGCTTCTGACCAGATCCGCGAAAAGGGTTTTTCGCGCACGTTGCCCAGGTTGTAGTCCCACCAGAAGGTATCCGGGTGGACGACGCCCAGGTTGTCGATGTTGGAGACGTTCTGGCCGGAAGAGTTGCCGCCCCAGTTAAGCAGCCGTTGTTCCAGCGCCGGTACCTGATCGGGGTAGTGCTCTGCCGCCCACTGGAGCAGGAAAGGGCCGTCGGCATCGTTATTGCCGGTGACGTATTCCCGCTCGATGCCGCGCTTGAGTTCTTCGTGGCAGTGGTTGAACAGCAGGTTCATGGCGTCCCGGGTCATGTCATACCAGGCATCGCGCTTGCGGTTGCGGCCGCCCCGGCCGGAGTAGTTCAGGTGCGAGAGGTAGAACTTGTCGATGTCATGCTCATCCAGCATTTTGAGCATGTCGGGCAGCTGTGCTGCGTTGTCCTGGGTGAGGGTGAAACGCAGGCCCACTTTGATGCCGACATCCTTGCACAGCTTGACGGCTTTCATGGACGCGGCGAAGGCGCCTTTTTTCTGGCGGAATTCGTCGTGGGTTTCTTCCAGGCCATCAATGCTGATGCCTACGTAGTCGTAGCCGGCGTCTGCAATCTGTTGAATGTTGTCTTCGGTAATCAGGGTACCGTTGCTGGACAGGCCCACGTAAAAGCCCATGTCTTTGGCGCGGCGTGAAATATCGAAAATGTCCGGGCGCATCAACGGTTCGCCACCGGACAGGATCAGCACGGGGACACCAAAGGCTTTGAGATCGTCCATCACGGTATAGACCTCGTCGGTGCTCAGCTCACCTTTGAAGTCGATATCCGCAGAAATCGAATAGCAGTGTTTACAGGTGAGGTTGCAACGGCGGATCAGGTTCCAGATTACCACCGGGCCGGAGGGCTTGGGGATGGCTCTCACCGGGGCCGGATTCATCAGGCTTGCAATATAGCGGGTCATTCGGAACATAGTGCTTCCCCTTGCGTTATTTGCGCAGCCGCAGGCCGGTTTTCTTCAATATGGCCGAGCTGTAAAGAATGGTGTGCTGCTGACAGGCATCGCCCAATACGGCACGAATTTGTGCGGCTTTGTCTTCTACCTCCTCCCGGGTTGTGCCATGCACCATGGCAAACAGGTTGAACGACCAGTAGGGCAGGTGCCGTGGCCGCCGGTAACAGTGGCTCACGAAAGGCAGCTCACCAATGGCGGCACCCAGTTCAGCAATGCGATCATCCGCAACGTCCCACACGGTCATGCCGTTGTAGCGGTAACCCAGCCGGTAGTGGTCGGGAACCGCAGCAACCCGGCGGATAACACCGGCTTGCTGCATGGCCTGGAAGCGGGTAAGTACTTCATCTGCGCCCATGCCCAGCTGCTTGCCAATTTCGGCCCATGGGTCGGAGACCAGAGGCAGGCCGGCCTGGGTGGCCAGAATCAGTTCGCGGTCGCGCTCTGTCACTTGGAAGCCATTTTGTGTGTCGGCATCAGACAGGGAAGTGGAGGTGGACATGGAACTCCTGCTCCTTTGGCATGTTGTAAACCGGGTAGCCGGTGGTGTCTTCAATGGCGCTGATAGTGGACTCAATGGCTTCGCGGGTTTCGGTGGCCAGCACGAACCACATGTTCAGATCGTGTTCGCGGCGGTAGTTGTGAGCCACTTCGTCAAAGCTGTTTACCTGCTCGGTGACTCGCTCAAAATCCGCTTCGGGAATGCGCATGGCAGCCAGTGTTAGCGCGCCGCCCATTTCACCGGCGTGAAACATGGGGCCAAAGCGTGTCAGTACACCGTCGGCGAGCAGTTTTTTAACAGTGCCCAGCACCTGCTGTTCGTCCAGGCCGAGCTCTTCTGCAACAGCTGCGTAAGGGCGGCGCACAAGCGGCATCCCATGTTGCAGCCGGTTGATCAGAGCCTTCTCAACGGAGTTCAGGTCGGTAATGGGAACTTGCCTGCGGGCTTCAGTCGTGGCTTGCATAACGCCCTCCACGCTGGCGGTAGGCTTTATTGCTGAACAGCACTGCATGTTGAATCTGCTGCAGGTTGTAATCGGCGATCAGGCTGTCCAGTTGTGCCAGCACACGTTCGCGGTTGGTGCCGTGAATCATGCAGAAGAGATTGTAGGGCCAGTCCGGGAGTCGCCTTGGGCGCTGGTAGCAAAGCGTAATAAACGGCACCCCGGCCATGGCTTGGCCCAGAGCCTGTACCTGCCCATCGGGCACGTTCCAGACCACCATGGCGTTGGCTGTGTAGCCAAGCGTGCGGTGCTTTACCACCAGGCCGAAGCGTTTGATCAGACCATCGTTCTGCCATTGGGTAATGGCGTTCATCACTTCCTGCTCGGAAAGACCGGTACGCTCGGCCAGTGCGAAATAGGGCCGGGGTACAAGGGGCAGTCCCTGTTCCAGTTGCTGCCTTAGCCGCAGCAACCCCCATGCGCTTACAGTGCCCGGCTCTGAGCCATTGGCGGGCAGATGATCGGCTGATGCAAAACGGCTCATAACAAGGCTTCCCAGTCGATATCAAAACCCAGGTCAATGTGATAGCCCTCCACCATGGGGAGGCGCAGCATGGGCAATTTCAGTTCCTGTTCCAGTTCGTCAAGGTGCTCTTCCAGTAATTCGTTATCCGGCGCGGTCATGACAAACCAGAGGTTGTAGGTGTGCTCGCGGGCGTAATTATGATTTACCCCCGGAGCACGGTTGATACGGGCGGCTACCAGATCCATCTGGTCCTCCGGAGCCGCCACGGCAGCCAGCAGGCTTGCGCCTGCCTGGCTGTGTTCAAACACCGGCCCGACCCGGCCGACGACATCACGGGACTGTAACGACTGCAACCGCTCAATGACCTCCTGTTCGGAAATGCCCAGTTGCCTGGCCATGTCCAGGTAAGGCCGCTCACTCACCGGCAAATGCCGCTGAAAGTGATTGATCAGTTGCTGATCTGTGTGATCCAGTCTCATTCCCCGTCTCCTCCGGGTCGGCCCGGTTCAGTGGCGCTTAGTAGACGTCGTGCTGAGTGTTGTAGACGTTGAACTTGCCGGTTGGGGTAACCAGGCGCTCGTCGTCGATCACTTTTTTCAGCTTACGGGTCTTGTCATCCACCACCACGATGGCGGATCTCTGCTCTTTGCCATTCCACACAGAGAACCAGACTTCGTCGCCTGCTACGTTATATTCGGGCTGAACAACACGCTTGGGGCCTTCGCCGAGGTTTGCCCATTCAGCGATTGGCAGTACTTCGTAGCCGCCTTCCAGGTTGTTGATGTCATACACCGCAACGCTCTGGCTGACCGACTCTGCCGGGTTGAGGGCCGTATCGACGTACAGGTTTTGGGACTTTGGATGGGTCTTGATGAACAGTGAGCCGCCGCCCTGGCCGTTGAGGGTACGAACCACTTTCCAGGCGTTGTCCGGGTGGCCTTTCGGATCGGTACCGATCATCTGGATGGTCGGGTCGCCCAGGTGGCTGGTTGCCCAGACAGGACCGTGCTCCGGATCCACAAAGTTGGCGCCACGGCCGGGGTGGGGGATTTTGCCCACATCCACCAGGGCTTCGAGTTCACGTTCCTTGGAATCGACAACTGCAATCTTGTCTGACTGGTTGGCCGCCGTCAGGAAGTAGCGCATGCTGCTGTCCCAGCCGCCGTCGTGCAGGAAGCGTGCTGCATCGATGGTGGTACTGCTGAGATTTTCCAGGTTCTCGTAGTTAACCAGCATGATCTTGCCGGTTTCTTTTACGTTAACAATGAACTCCGGATGCTCGTGGGAAGCGACGATGGCAGCAACCCGTGGCTCCGGATGGTATTCCTGGGTATCCACAGTCATGCCCCGGGTAGCCACAATTTTCTTGGGCTCCAGGGTTTCGCCATCCATGATCACAAACTGCGGCGGCCAGTAGGCGCCGGCAATGGCGTACTTGTCTTCATAGCCTTTGTACTTGGAGGTTTCTACGGAACGGGCTTCCAGGCCAATCTTGATCTTGGCAACGGTGTCCGGGTGCTCCATCCACAGGTCAACCATGTTGATTGCGGCATCCCGACCAATCACGAACAGGTAGCGACCGGAAGCGGACATACGCGAGATGTGAACCGCGTAACCGGTTTTGATGACTTCCACGATTTCTTTGGACTCGCCATCGATCAGGGCAATCTGACCGGCATCGCGCAGGGTAACGCTGAACAGGTTTTCAAGATCCAGGTTGTTCATCTGTTTCTTGGGTCTGTCCTCAGGCGCTATCAGCACTTCCCAGGTTTCCTTCATGTCTGCCATGCCCCACTCGGGAGGTGCGGGTGGCTCGTGCATCAGGTACTTGGCCATCATCTCGACTTCGTCTTCGGTGAGATCACCGGAGGTGCCCCAGTTCGGCATGCCGGCGGGCGAGCCGTAGGTGATGAATGCCTTGAGGTAGTCGATGCCCCTTTCCTGTGTGATGTCGGGGGTCAGCGCTTTACCTGTGGCGCCTTTACGTAATACACCGTGACAACCGGCGCAGCGCTCGAAGAATATCTTTTTGGATTTTTCAAACTCGACATCGGTAAGATCTGGCGCGCCCGGGGAGCGGACGATTTTTGCGGATTCCGGTGAGATTGCGCTTGCCGCGCCCTCGTATGCGGTTTCTGCACCATCAGGATGCTTTGGTGCGGCATTTGCGGTCATCACGCCGAACGACGTGACAGCCACGGCAAGCGCCAGTGGTTTCAGGAATGGATTGGTTGCTCTCATCAGGCTCTCTCCTTTGAGTTAAGAGTGTTGTTAGGTTTCTCTTCTTTACCCTGATGAACATTGATTAAAATCAGATATATGTTAATTGTCCAGTGAGTACCCACCCATGGGTATAACCAAAGAGTTGTTGTGGCGGGAGGCGTTTTTAACCAATATCAAAGATACACATAACAGGCGGCTTCACTATGTGAACCGCACTACACATCCATGGGAGAAAACGAGTCGTGACCGGTTCCGAAAGGGGTAAGGCCAGGCGGCAGGTTAACGCCCTCATGTTGATGCTGCTGTTTGCGCCATCGGCATCGTTGGCAGGCGAACAGCCGGAACAGTCCCGTAACCTGATCGATCTTGAAAACTTTGTGGTACAAGACTGCGGCTCCTGCCATGGGTTGACTCTCAAGGGAGGGCTGGGCCCGCCCTTGCGGCCTGAAAACCTGACACACCTGCCTGAAAAAGCCATTGCCGCCATAATCCGTGAAGGTATTCCCGGCACGGCAATGCCGCCCTGGAAGCCATTGCTGGCTCCCGCCGATATTGAATGGATCAGTCATCAGTTAAAGGCCGGTAAGCTGGTCTCGCCCTGACAATTTGCCTGGAGGATGTACCCGATGTTTCGGATAACCCGTTGCGTGAAACGCATGTTGCTGCTGCCACTGGTTTTGGTGCTGCTGGGCGGTTGTCAGGTGTTGCCGGAGAGCCGCACACAGAGTGATGCAGCCGCCGCAAATATAGACAACCTGATGGGCACCGGCGATCTCGGCCTGGTTGTCGAACGTGCAACCGGCTCTTTACTGGTTGTCAACACAAGCAGCCACAGCGTAATCCGCCGGATTGAAGGGTTGGGGGATTTGTCCCATGCTTCTGTTGTGTATTCCCGGGATGCCCGCTACGGCTTCGTATTCGGTCGTGACGGCGGTCTTACCAAAGTGGACCTGCTTACGCAGTCCATTGTTGGCCGGGTTATACAGTCTGGAAACAGCATTGGCGGTGCGATTTCCCAGGACGGCCGATACGTTGCAGTATCCAATTATGACCCGGGTGGTGTGAAAGTCTTTGACGCGAAGACACTGGAGCTGGCAGCCGACATTCCCGCTACCTATACCCGGGAAAACGGTGAGACGGCGCAGTCGAAAACCGTTGGTCTGGTAGATGCACCGGGGAATCGATTTGTGTTCAGCCTGTTTGATGCGGGGCAGATCTGGATTCTGGATATGCCTGACGGTACATCGCGCAGCGAGCCCGAGCTGACCCGCTTTGATGCCGGCAAAGCACCATACGATTCCATGATCACACCAGACGGACGCTACTACATTGCCGGCCTCTTTGGGGAAGACGGGCTGTCCATGCTGGATCTGTGGAATACCGATGCCGGTGTCACTGAAATTCTTCCCGGTTATGGCAAGGGCGAGCAGAAACTCCCCGTGTACAAAATGCCGCATCTTGAGGGGTGGACGGTGGCTGACGGCAGAGCGTTCGTACCGGCAGTCGGGCACCATCAGGTATTGGTTGCCGATATGGCCGACTGGTCACTGGTGGACAAAATTCCGGTACAGGGCCAGCCAGTGTTTGTGATGGCCAGCCCGGATAACCGGCGAATCTGGGTCAGCTTCGCGCACCCGAAAAACGATGTGATACAGGTGATTGATTCCCAGACCCGCGAAATTGTGCGCACCCTGGAGCCGGGAAAAGCCGTGCTGCACATGGAGTTCACCCCAAGGGGCGAAGAGGTCTGGGTGTCTTCAAGAGACAGCAATCGTGTCACTGTCTACAACAGCTATACGCTGGAACCCGTTGCCCAGTTGGACGCACAAAGCCCCAGCGGTATCTTCTTCACTAACCGTGCCCATGTACTGGGGCTCTAGGTGTGCCCGGGCATTCGTTTGCTGTTTTTTCCCGAATGGGTTCATGGTGTTGCCAGACCCGACGATCAGTAACAGAGGATTGTGATACATGACGTTTTACCAGCCAGTTGGTAATGAAATAGAACTGTTCCATGCCGCTGCCGACAATGGCCTGCCAGTTCTGATCAAGGGGCCGACGGGCTGCGGTAAAACCCGGTTTGTGCGCTATATGGCCGAGAAGCTGAAGCGCCCGGTTTATACCGTAGCCTGCCACGATGATCTCACCGCCGCCGACCTGGTTGGTCGGCACCTGATCGGCCCGGAAGGCACCTACTGGCAGGATGGCCCGCTCACCCGCGCGGTGCGCGAAGGCGGCATCTGCTACCTGGATGAGGTGGTAGAAGCCCGTAAGGACACAACCGTTGTGCTGCACCCGCTGGCGGACGACCGCCGGGAACTGCCCATCGAGCGCACCGGCGAACTGCTCACGGCTGCACCGGGCTTTATGCTGGTGGTCTCTTACAATCCGGGCTACCAGAGCCTGCTCAAAGGCATGAAGCCCAGTACCCGACAAAGATTTGTGTCAATGCGGTTTGACTACCCTTCCGAGGAAATGGAAAAAGCCATTGTGATGGAAGAGTCCGGCTGTGACCGGGACCTTGCACAACAGCTGGTCAGCCTTGCCACGGCATTGCGCAACCTTAAAGACCACGATTTGGAAGAAGCAGCGTCCACACGGTTGCTGATACACACGGCTCTGTTGATACGTGCAGGTGTGCCTGCGGCACAGGCATGCCGTGCGGGAATGATCGAGCCGCTCTCAGACGACGAAGCAACTGTAAGTTCATTAATGGAGGTGGTGTATGCAGTATTCGGGCGCCCGGACGAAACCCGCTAGCGGAGCGGTTTTCCCGGTTATCTGGTATTTGTTGAATTTGCTGGCGTTGCCGGTTATCGGGTTTCTTATCCTGCTTTGGATGTTTACCCAGAGTTCAGCAACGAATGCACTGCGCCGGGCTCATACCCGGGCCGCATTGTTCATGTCTCTGATCGGGTTCATCCTGATCAGTTCCGGGGTTGCTATTGGATGGATGCTCTTCGGTGATGCGGGTTATTTCTGGACGTTTGCGCTGGTTTGGGCGATTACCTTGCACACCGGGTTTGTGCTTTGGGGGATGATTTCCCTGGCTCAGGCTATGTCTGATAAGCGGCCATTGTTTCCGGCCAAGTGGCTCTGACTCAAAACTCTGGGGTACGGGCGGGGGGCGGTCTCCCAAAACTGTGCGGAGCCAGGGATGGCGGAGCCAAGCGTATATGGATGTATTCACAGCGTGTTTTGGGAGACCGCGCCCCGCCCGTACCTTCCGCTATGTTCAAAGTATTAAAGGCACGGACAAAGCTAAGCTTGGCTCACGTAATCGTATGAAACCCTGCAACCACCACAATAACTATGGGCGCCCACAACTGGGCCAGTAGTCGCCAGGCACGTGGTGCGTGTTTCATCTCCATAAAGTGGTCTACCAGCAACAAAGCCTTCACGATAACCATTCCGAATACCAGCCAGGCCAGGAACTCAGGGCCTATTCCGGCCTTCAGTGCGATTACCGGCAAAGCCGTACAAATCATCAGTGCGAAATAAACCGTCAGCATCAGTCCCTCTCCTCAGGCCAGTACATAAATCATCGGGAACAGCACCAGCCACACCAGATCGACCATGTGCCAGTAGGAGGCACCGGATTCCATGCCGTTCATATCAGCGCCATCGTAGTCGCCGTTGCCAACTTTTACAGCCAGAACAACCAGAATCACCTGGCCCAGGATTACGTGCATAAAGTGAAAAAAGGTCAGGAAGAAATAGAACATGAAAAACGTATCGCTGCCCAGGTTGTAACCCTGGGCATAGAGATTCACGTATTCATAAAGCTTACCCACTGTGTAGATACAGGAAACCGCTATGGCAAGCCACAGCCGCCACTGTGCGCCTGAGCGCCTGTGGCGTAGCTGATGAACCGCAGTGGCGACCAGATAGCTGGCGGTAATCAAGGCAGCGGTGTTCAGCAGCCCGATCCAGGGGTGCAGCACCTCGCGGCCGGCATGGAAGGTGGCCGGGTCCAGGCTGCGGGCGACGGCGAAGCCGATGAACATGATGCCGAACACGGCCAGTTCGGCGAAGATAAAGATCCACACGGCGATATCGCCGGGGAGCTGTCGGGAATCGGGCTCCGGTTCGGCCCCGGATTGGAGAGTCAGGTCAGTCATATTACTGTGTCAGGTTCAGGTAGAGTTTGGGCAACTGCAATGGCAGTTGCGCAGGGTCACGGATTACCACGTAGTTGTTACTGCCAAACACATACGGCAGATACTCGCTGGCTTCGTCATCAATGGTTACGCAAAAGGGTGTCAGGCCTGCCTTGTGGGCTTCCTGCACGGCCATGCGGGTGTCCTCAACACCATACCGGCCTTCATAGATGTCCAGATCGTTGGGCTTGCCATCGGTCAGCAGCAGCAGGATTTTCTGATGTTCGTGCCGGGTCTGCAGAAGCCTGGTGGCCTGGCGAATGGCGGCGCCCATGCGGGTATAGAAACCGGGTTCCAGCGCCTGAATCCGGCCCCGGATGGTGCCGGTATAGGCCTCGTCAAAACTTTTCAGGTGATGGAAGCGCACGTGGTCGCGTCTTCGGGATGAAAACGCAAACAGGGCGAAGGGGTCGCGGCTGGCCTGCAGGGCCTCACTGAGCAGCAGCAGACCGTCCCGGGCAATGTCGATGACCCGCTGGTGGTTGTTGATATAGGTTTCGGTTGAAAGCGACACATCAGCCAGTACCAGGCACGCCAGGTCACGCTGGCTTTGCTGGCAACGACGGAACAGCTTCTGGTCGATTTCCCCTTTGCCCCGCCGGTGCTGGACCTCCCGTTCCAGGCAGGCGTCCAGATCCAGTTCATCACCGTCCACTTGCCGGCGCTGCCACTGTTTCAGTGGCTTCAGGGCACTGAACTGGCGTTGCAGACGCTTTGCCGGCCGGCGCAGGGCTTCCGGAAGCTCGGCTGGCTCAGCGTCGCGGGCGAGCATGGGTTGCAGGCAGCAGAAGGCATCGCGGTAACTCTGGTTGCGCCAGTCCCACTCCGGCAAATGAATGCCCGGGCCGAGGCGCAGATCATCGTGCTCTTCCGAGGGCAAATCGAGATCAAACTTGATAGACGAGGAGGTTTCCTTGCGGTCATTGGATACGGAAATCATATCCATATCGTCCGCTACGGCTTCGGCATCTTCCTCGTCCGTATCGTCACCGGCCCGGTCGACCGGTATGAAGTCTGCCCAGGAGAACAGGGATTCCAGCCGGAAGAGCATCAGGCCCTGATCACGATCGAAGGACTCAACCCGTTCCGCCTGGCGGCGTTTGTTTTTCTTGGTCAGGCCCCCGGGGCTGGACTGGGTGTCGTCATCGCCGGTAGCCGGAGGGCCTGCCTTACCCTGTTGCAGGGCGGGGTATAACCAGAGCACAACCGGCCAGGGGTCGCTGTCAGCAGAGGGGAGGCCAGGAACACTGCCCGGATCAATCAGCGCCTGGCGGATAGCCTGTTCCCGCCTGGATTCCTGCGGAGAAAGTGTTTCGGGTTCCGGGCGCCAGTGCAGCACCTGCTTTACCAGGCGCTGGTAAACCTGTTCCAGCCCGGGCCAGTGCGCAATCACATCCTGCACCAGTGCCTGGTTACCGGTAAACCAGTCCGGATCGGCGGGTGCCGGTGTGGCTGCCAGCGCCGCCAGCCAGATATACAGATCGCGATTCAGCTGTCTGGAGGGGAATTTTGCCACTTTTTCCGGCAGCCGCAGGTTCTGCTCATCCCGCCATGCCAGTTCAAATTTACGGTGCGTCCCTGCGAGCTTGTGCAAAAACTTGCGGCGCAGGCGAAAGTGCCGGGGTTCGGCCGTCACCAGGCTCAATGCCGGATCACCTCCGAGGGCCCGGAACACAATGCCCAGGCTGCGGGCTTCGTCTTTCAGGTAAACGGCGTGCTCGGGAAATTCGCCCAGAGCCTGGCGGGTAATGTATTCATGCCATTTGTAGCCTACCCACTCTTCCATTTCAGGCTCCTGTTAAATGAGCAATTGGGCAACGGAACAATCCGGCAGTCTCAACCTCCGGCACCTTCAGGCCCCTTGCCTGGCAGGTTTACTGTCAGGTTTGTGGTTACTGTTAAGCTGATGAACCGGAATCAGCACAGTCTGCCGGCTGGGTTCACCGGGTTGCCAGTGCAGCAGGCTGCCTTCGGGGTTGTCTTTTTGTACCTCGCGGCAGGCGCTCACACACTGCAGGCACTGGGTGCACGAAAACTTTGCCCGTTTGTGGCTGCGGGTGGGCAGCCGCATGGGGCAGGCTGCGTCGCAGGCCTTGGTGCAGTCCCGGCAGGCTGCAGCGCGGGCGGTATCAAAGGTGACCATCCGCCCGCGACCGTTGGTCATCCAGGCGATACTTTGCACCACGCCAAAGGCGCAGCCATATTTGCAGAACAGGTGGCGTGCAAACAGGAAATCCAGGGTAAAAACGGTGGTGGCCACAGCCAGAAACACCGATGGATAGAAGGCCAGGTTGCCCGTGACCAGATCGGTGTATAACGGGATGGGCGGCAACAGGTACGACAGCATGGCCAGGGCCCAGGAAAAACCAATCAGGGCACAAACCAGCGCCAGCCCTGCCCAGTGAATTGCCTTGCCACGCCGGCCTTTTCTCAGGGCTTCCCAGAGGGTGGGGCGGCCGGTTATACGTGTCATCAGGTTGTTGATGGTTTCTACCACGGAAAAATGCGGGCACAGCCAGCCGCAGTATATTCTGCCCCATTTCCAGGCAATCCAGAGCACGGACGGAACCAGAATCAGAATGGGAAGAATGAACCACAGCAGAATCTGGCTGGCGACGTCCGCGGGGGAACTTTGCGCCACCCAGTCAAGATTCAGATTGAACGACAGGGGAAAGCCGAACAGTACAAACCGGGTTTCCGTCAGATCGTAACGAAAGATATTCAGAACCGGTGCCAGCAGGAACAGCCCGAAAAAAGCGGCGCGAGTGATCAGGCGCTTGCTCTGGAGTGTGTCCTTGGGATTTGCTTGCTGCACGGTCACGGCTCAGTTCCAGGAAGGCAGGGCCGGAAACGGATTCCGGCCCTGGAGGTTCAGTAGTAACGGTTTTACGCGTCCTGCAAGGCAGGGCCGCGGACTTCTTCATTAGGGGAGGCTTCCCCCTTGATAAAGAAGCTGCCGAAGTACACCACAAGCCCGGCCATAAAGAAGCATCCGGAGACCAGACGCATCCAGTAGAACAGGGCAATGTTGTCCTGGGTGGCCATGAACGACAGTGCTTCACCGCTTTCCGGGATACGCTGCAGCCAGATTTGCAGGATGCCGGCACCGGTCAGGAACAGGGTGATGAACACCATGGAAATGGTCATCAGCCAGAAGCCCCACATTTCCACCACCTGGGCGGTGTTGCTGTTGCCGTATGGCCGGCCGCGTATGATGGGTACGGCGTAGGAAATGATCGTGAGCACGATCATTACATAGGCACCGTAGAACGCCATGTGGCCGTGCGCCGCCGTAATCTGGCTGCCGTGGGTATAGTAGTTCACCGGAGCCAGGGTATGCAGGAAGCCCCATACGCCTGCGCCCAGGAATGCCATTACCGCCGTGCCCATGGCCCAGAGTGCAGCCGCCTTGTTCGGGTGGTTGCGCTTGCGCCGGTTAATCATGGTGAAGGCAAACAGCACCATCATGAAGAACGGCAGGGGTTCCAGGGCAGAGAACACAGAGCCCAGCCACAACCAGTACTCGGGTGGCCCGATCCAGAAGAAGTGGTGCCCGGTCCCGATAATGCCGGTAATCAGCGCCATGGCGATGATCACATACAGCCACTTTTCGATGACCTCGCGGTCGACACCGGTAATCTTGATCAGTACGTAAGCCAGAATGGCGCCCATGATCAGTTCCCACACACCTTCAACCCACAGGTGCACCACAAACCACCAGAAGTATTTATCGGTAGTGAGGTTGCTGGGGTTGTAGAAGGAGAACAGCCAGAGTACCGCCAGGCCGATCAGGCCGGTGATCAGTACAATGTTGACCACGGTTTTGCGGCCCTTCAGGGCAGTCATCATGATGTTGAACAGGAAACCCACCACCACCAGGGCGATACCGATCTTTGTAATTGTGGGCTGTTCAAGAAACTCCCGGCCCATGGTGGGCAAGAGTTTGTTCATGGTGACATCCGCCAGGGTAGCGTAATCCACAAACAGGTAACCGAGGATGGTAAGTGTGCCGGCAACGGCAAAGACCCAGAACAGAATCCAGGCAAGCAGCGGGCTGTAAAGCTCGGTTTGTGCTTCTTCCGGCACCAGGTAGTAGGTAGCACCCATGAAGCCGAACAGTAACCAGACTATCAGCAGATTGGTGTGAACCATCCGCGCAACGTTAAACGGAATTTCCGGGAACAGGAAGTCGCCCACTACGTATTGCAGGCCCAGTATCAGGCCAAATACGATCTGGCCGGCAAAGAGCACCAAGGCAAAGATGAAGTAGGGCATGGCAACCCGTTGAGACTCGTATTTCATGTTTTCTCCCTTAGCCTTCGATGTTGGGTGGCCAGCCGTTATCGTCAATCTTGGACGTCCACTCCAGGAACGAGGAAAGATCGTCGATTTCCTGGTCGGTCAGGTTGAATTGCGGCATTTGCCGGCGACCGGGTACGTTGGTAGGCATGGCGTTCATCCAGGCGTTCATATACGCCTTGAAGACTTCGCTGTTGCTACCGCCACGGCGGTCAAATACGTTGGCGAGTTCGGGTGCAAAGTAAGCACCTTCACCCATGAGGGAGTGGCAGCCGACGCAGTTGTTGTTTTCCCAGACATGTTTGCCCCGGACTACCTGCTCGGTAAGCTGATCCCTGTTATCCCTTTCGGGCATTGCCCGTGATTGGGTATCAAAAGTCAGGACCAGGAACAACAGGACGAAGAATGTACTTCCCCCCAGATATATGTTCCTGGCCATGCTTTTGGTAAAGCGTTCGGCCATTGGTCTCTCTCCTTGGTCGTTGTGGAATACCTGACTGCCCTACTAGGATATAAACATGTATTCATAATGCTGTTGATGATTATCAATCATGCGGGAAAATCACACTATTGCGCCGGGGAGTTACCTCCGGAGGGGTAGGTGATAGAATCCGCGGCCTGTTTTTCTTCAAACTGGATGCCCGGAGCCATCATGGCCGCAGCGCTGGCGTTGTTTATCAAACTGATTCCACTTTATGTCACGGTCGCACTGGGGTGGCTGGCGGGCCGTTATCTGGAGGCCAGCGGCAAGCACATTGCAGGCATCATGCTTTACATTGTTACGCCATCTGTGGTGTTTTCCGGCGTTATGGCGGCACCGCTTTCCCCGGAAGTTATATTTCTGCCCTTCCTGGTGTTCGGATTTGCGTCGATATTGGCCGTTGTGCAGTTCAGGCTGGCACGGCGGCTGCTCTCGGATGGCACCGCCAATCTCATTCCCCTGTGTGTGGGCTCTGGCAATACGGGGTATTTTGGTGTGCCGGTGGCCCTGTTGCTCTTCGGAGAAGAAGGGTTGGCGCTGTACATCGTGTGCATGCTGGGCGTTACCCTGTTTGAAAGTTCGGTGGGCTTTTATCTGGCGGCACGGGGGCGGTATGACCTGAAGGAGTCCCTGTGGCGGGTTGTAAAGCTGCCCTCGGTTTACGCCTTTCTGGCAGCGGTGGCGCTCAACCTTTCAGGCATTGGTATTCCCGATGCGTTCGTGCCTCTGTTCGATAACCTGCGCGGCGCCTACAGTGTTCTGGGTATGATGATTATTGGCATGAGCATCAGCAGTTTTCGCGGGCTTGTGGGCAACCTGCGATTTACGGCCCTGGCGTTTTTCGGCAAGTTCGTAGCCTGGCCAGCTCTGGCGGTGGCCTTCTGGTGGCTGGATTCGCAGGTTCTGGGCATTTATGACCTGGCCGTGCACAAAGCCATATTCCTGATTTCCATTACGCCCATTGCGGCCAACACCGTTGTGATTGCAACCCTGCTGGATACTTCGCCCCGGCAGGTGGCAGGCAGCGTTATGCTCACCACACTGTTTGGTCTCGCGTTTGTGCCGGTGATGATATCCCTGGCCTTTTAGCCCTGCATCACCTTGCATAGGGACATCACTTGATTAACCGGTTTCCGGCTTCGCAACCACACGGTTCTGATTGCGGGCCTGTGCAATATCGAGCCGGGCGTGGCGCACCACACTGATGCCCGCTGTGATTGCCAGTGTGCCCATGATGGCCGCCACGAACAGGTCCGGCCAGGCACTCTGGGTACCAAACACGCCCATGGCTGCGGCCATTACGGCCAGATTGCTGATGGCGTCGTTGCGGCTGCATAGCCATACCGATCGCATATCGGAATCACCGCTCCGGAACCGGAAAAGTATGAATGCAACGCACAGGTTGGCAACCAGGGCCAGCAGGCCAACAGTTCCCATGGTGAAGGGTTCCGGGGTGATGCCCTGCTGCATTACCCACAGGGCACGCGCCCAGACAATCGTGCCGAAGGTGGCCATGGTCAGGCCTTTAACCATCGCTGCGCGACCGCGCCAGAGCAGGCCCATGGACAGAACAGATAGCGACAGAATGTAGTTGGCGCTGTCGCCGAAGAAATCGATGGCATCTGCCATTAGCGAGACAGAGCCGGAATACAGGCTGGCCATACCTTCCACGAAAAACATGGCCAGGTTCACCCACAGAGCGATCCAGAGTGCGCGACGAAATCCGGGAGCCGGAGATTGCGATTCCGGGCCAGAGCAACTGCATGCCATAAGCACCTCCTGTTAACAGGCAGGCTTGCAGTAAACACCCTGTAGCTACTACAGAGTCAACACCCGGGAGTCCGTTTTATGGAATCTCAGGGTTTGCCCGGTCTGTGGGTGCCTGGCACGTGGTTATCATGGTCACGCCTGTCGGGCAGATCGTCCAGTTCAGCGCTCAAGCCTCCCAGAATACCGCAATCCTCAACTGTGCCCGTATTCGAGCAGGCTTTTTGCAGTTGCTGCAGGTTTTTTTCCAGTTGTGCCAGCTCCTTCAGCCGTTCACGCACATGGTCCAGATGCCGGGCCAGAAGCGCGTCTACCTGCTGGCAGTCCGCTTCGGGGTTTTCCGAAAGCCGGAGCAATTCACGTATTTCGTCCTGGGCCATATCAAGATTACGGCAGCGCTTGATAAATAAAAGCCTGTCCAGGTGGGCCCGGCTATAGGCCCGGTAGCCACTGGCGTCCCGGTCCGGTTTAGGGAGCAATCCGATTTTTTCATAGTACCGGATGGTTTCTACGGGCACGGAGGAATGCCTGGATACTTCACCGATTTTCATCGTATCTGCACTCCCTGAATTATTGTTGGCTTAGCCGGTGTCGAAACCGGCCCGTTTTGGCTAAGGTAGGGTGTCACTTTATCATTTGTGAATACACACAGGGAGAATCGCTTTGCTGGACCGACTGCAACGCCTGCTTGGACTGCAGACAATACCGGGTGTGTTCTTTACATCCGCAGGAGTCGCGGCGCTGTTTGTGTTGGTGGCTGTTCCCTTCGATCAGGCGGTTGCTGATGCCTTCGGGGCGCTGACCGGCTGGATTGCGCGCAATCTCGGCTGGTTTTATATCCTGTCGGTCACCTCGCTGCTGATCTTCCTGCTGGGGCTCGCGCTCAGCCGGTATGGCAGTATTCGACTGGGTGCCGATGATTCCCGGCCGGACTATTCCAATCTCACCTGGTTTACCATGCTGTTTGCGGCAGGCATTGGCACTATTTTGATGTTCTGGGGTGTTGCCGAGCCGGTTTCTCACTTTGCCAACCCTCCATTCGACGGCGTTACTGCCAACAGTGAAGGCGCTGCCAGTGATGCCATGACCATAGCCTTGTACCACTTTGGCCTGCACACCTGGACCATATTCGCCATGCCCGGCCTGGCAATAGCCTACTTTGCTTACCGGCATAACCTGCCCATGCGCATCAGCAGCCTGTTTTACCCGATTCTCGGCGACCGTATATACGGGCCTCTGGGCTGGGCTGTGGATGTGATTGCGGTGTTGGGCACACTGTTTGGTGTGGCTACCTCCCTGGGGCTTGGCACCTTGCAGCTCAACAGCGGCTTGTCGTACCTGTTTGGCACGCCCTCAACGGGGTGGGTTCAGGTGCTGATCATTGCGGTGATTACGAGCATTGCCGCCACCTCGGTTGCGCTGGGGCTGGACAAGGGCGTGCGCCGGTTATCCCAGATCAATATTGTGTTGGCAATGCTGCTGATTCTGTTCGTTGCGGTGGTAGGGCCAACGGTGTTTATTGCAGAGGGCATGGTGCAGAGCGTTGGTAATTACTTTAGCGACCTGCCCTGGCTGGCTTTCTGGACCCAGACTTTTACGGAGTCCGACTGGCAGCGGCAGTGGACGCTGTTCTACTGGGCCTGGACCATTTCCTGGGCGCCCTACGTGGGCATTTTTATAGCCCGGATTTCCCGCGGGCGAACCATTCGCGAGTTTGTGGCCGGTGTGCTGTTTGCGCCAAGCGTGTTCACTCTGGTGTGGTTCGGGGTGTTCGGTCTCTCCGCCATCAACGTGGAAATGGGCGGGCAGGTGGCCTTGGCTGAACTGGTACAGCAGGATCCTTCGGTAGCAATCTTTGCCTTTCTGGAGGCCTTTCCCCTGGCAGAGATGGCCTCGCTGCTGAGCATTGTCATTATCATTATTTTCTTCACAACGTCGTCTGATTCCGCGTCTCTTGTTATTGATATGCTGACCCGGAGAGACGACCAGCCATCCCTGGTGCGCCAGCGCATTTTCTGGGCCGCAGCCCAGGGGATTATCGCCGCAACCCTGCTTCTGGCAGGCGGGCTGGATGCGCTTCAGAACGTCATTACCTCTCTCGGGTTGCCGTTTTGCGTATTACTGATTTTTATGGCGGTTTCGTTGTTCCGCGCCCTCGCAGCGGACTATCGCGGCTATACGGTCAGCGAACTTGTACAGGGGCGGGTTTTCCCGGAAGTGGAAGGCGCTTCCGTGCAGAAAGGGGAGAGTTAGAATGTACCAGAGAATACTGATAGCCATAGATTATGAAGATGATGGTGAGGGCAAGCGGGCACTGGAAGAAGGTGTCAGATTGCTGAGTGAGGGAGGCGAGTTGCACCTGGCGACCATTTACGACCCGGGCGGTACCGGCTTTTTTCCCCACGTAGGCACAGAAACGCCCGCAGACCGTGAAAACGAGGTGCGGGAGCGCCTGAGCCTGTTGGCGCGCAAATACCTGCCCATGCAATACAGCGCCAAGCTTCACATTATCGCCGGCTCACCGGGGGAAAAACTGGTGGCTCTGGCCGCCAATATCGGTGCCGACCTGATTATTCTTGTGTCCAAAGGTGCTGGCAGTCGCTGGCAGCTGCGCCGGGCTACCAAGGAATATGTTGTTGTGAATGCCTGCTGTGCGACGCTGATTCTGCCGCAGGAACTGGACGATACCGATACCGGCAGCGATCCGGATTCGGATGAGTGAGGGCGCCTGGGCCTAGCATCCCGAGGCGTTCGGGCAGTCAGCCACAGTGCGCTCCCACTGGATCGTCACATGCTGGATGTTGAATTCCTGTCTGAGCATGTGGGTTGCCTGTTCAATAACCTGGTCGTCACTCCCCGGGTCTGGCTTTACAAGATGCACGGTCAGGGCATTTTCCGTGGTGCTGAGAGCCCAGATGTGAAGGTGGTGAGCGGATTCCACACCTGGCAATGACTGCAGTTTTTCAATAACGGCGCCGGGGTTGATGCCCCTCGGTACCGCATCCACTGCAAGGTTCACGGAGTCTTTCAGTAAACGCCAGGTGCCGATGAAGATCACCACCGCAATCACCAGACTGACCACCGGATCAATCCAGTGCGCCCCGGTAAGCATAATAATGCCCCCGGCAATCACCACACCTATGGAGACCAGCGTATCCGCTGCCATGTGCAGGAAGGCACCACGGATATTAAGGTCCCCCTGCTGGCCCTTGAGGAACAGCAACATGGTAATCCCGTTGATGACCACACCAATGCCCGCAACAATAATGACTGTCAGCCCTGCCACTTCTGCGGGATCGTTGAAACGGCGTACCGCTTCCCAGGCGATGCCTCCCACGGCTGCAATGAGAAACAGCGCGTTGAAAAGCGCGGCCAGTATGGTGGTTTTCTTCAGGCCATAGGTATTGCGATCCGTGGCCTTGCGCCCTGCCAGCCAGCTGGCTGCCCAGGCCATGACCAGCCCAAGTACATCGCTCAGGTTGTGCCCGGCATCTGCCAGCAATGCCAGAGAGCCGGAGAGAACACCGTAAATCGCTTCAATCAGCACGAACCCCACATTAAGGATGACCGCAATGGCAAATGATCGGTTGTGGGTGTCGAAGTGTTCGGCGTGATTGTGACCGTGACTATCGTTATGGTTATGCATGAATGCGCTCTGAAGCTGTCAAATGTGTTCGGGATATTACAAACTCTATAGCTGATGCAGGGTCAAGGGCCACTATGGTCTTATTCAGTGTGCGCCCGGCACACGTTCTGCAAGCGCGTGAGGATTGTCTATGGATTCTTTAAGCGAAGACCTGAAAGCACCCTCGGCACTGATATTCGACTGGCACGGCACCCTGGTCGATACCCATGATGCCATGTTCAGTGCCATGGAAGACATGCTGCCCCGGTTGGAAGAGCTGGGGCTGGTGAGCCAGTTGCTGCACGAGGAGCAATGCCGCACTGAAGACGATGCCAGGCTGGTTCGCTACATCCGCATTTTCCGGCGTTTGCATCCGCGCATCCTGGCTGAGCGGCGGGTGTCGCGAACAGATATCTTCAACGCCATATTTGGCAACAACACAGCTGCAAAACGCACAGCCCACCAGGCATACAATGAAGCGTACCGGCGTTATTTCGGGCAGGTGGGGCCGTTTCAGCCGGGCGCCTACGAGTATTTGTCGGCTCTTCGCTCCATGGGAATGCGCCTGGCCGTTGCCACTAACCGGAACCGGGAATTCCTGGAGAAAGAACTGCAAACGGTGGATGAGGGCCGATGGCAACAATTGTTTGAAGTGATTGTATGCGCCGATGACGTGACTGAATACAAACCGGATCCGCAGGTTATTAACCGCGCCCTGGAGAAACTGAATCTTCCCGCCGGCACAGACGTCTGGTATGTGGGGGACAGTTACGTGGATATGCAGACGGCTAATCGTGCGGGCGTTGCCGGGTTGTTCTATAACGGCGCCTGTTGGGAGCGGGACCGCATCCGAAGCTGGTTTACCCGCCGTGATGCCCCTCTCGCGGTGCTGGACAGCTTTGAAGACCTGATGGACCTGCTTGCACTGCTGGAGCGAGAAGAACCTGAGAAATTCCGGTATTCCCCCGCCGAGGTCCGGCCCAGGGCGTTTCCACCTCCCGCCCGCCCGGAACCACGTGTCGAGCCCGACTGGCATCCGGCAGTGGTTCGGCTCATCCGCCCCGAGATTGTTCTGTTCGACTGGCATGCCACCCTCGTGGACACCCTGGATGCCATGTACCACGCGGTAGATGACATGTTCCCGGATTTCCACAAGCTGGGCTTGATGCCCCGGATGCTCGCGCCTGAAGACAGCAAAACCCCGGAAGACGCAAAGCTGGTGGCATATGTGCGTGAATTTGCCAGACTCCACCCGAAGGTGAAGGCCGACCGTAAAATCTCGCGTACGGATATCTTCGAGGTGCTTTTCGGGGACGATCAGGAGGCAAAACAGATAGCCCACAAGGCGTTCAATCACTATTACCGTAAGCACTACGGCACTGTAAAAGCCTTTGAATCGAAAGTACGGGCGGTATTGGAGGGCCTGCGACAACTGGATATTCAGGTGGGTGTGATCACCAATCGGGACCGGGAATTTTTTGAGCATGAACTGGCGGCTGTTGAAGATACCGGCTGGACCGAGTTGTTTGATGTGGCTGTCTGTGGTGATGACACTCCCTTACGCAAACCCCATCCGGACCAGCTCTTGCTGGCGGTGCAGAAGCTGGATTACCCGCCCGATCCCAGTGTCTGGTACGTGGGTGACAGCACCACCGATGTGATTGCCGCCAAGCGCGCGGGCATGACCTCCGTATTTTTTAACGGCGCCCAGTGGGACCTGCCCTGGCTCAACCGGATATTCCCGGGTACCCACAAGCATCCGGACAAGCCGGATGTAGTGGTCAATGACTTCTCGGAATTCTGGGCCCTGGTGCTGGCCTGTGAAGTCGGGCCGCCTTGATGCAAGGGGTTAAAGTTCTTCCAGGCGCTTGAGTAAGTAGTTGGCTCGCGTAAGCAGGGCCTCCCGCCGCTCCGGTTTCTGTTTATCCCAGTTGCGGTACATCATGCCCATGCGGGGGTTGCTCTCAAAATCATCCCTGTGCCGGTCAATAAAGTGCCAGTACAGGGAGTTGAACGGGCAGGCGTCGGGCTCGGTGCTTTTG
>JACDJA010000867.1_pt1 | contig 29480 bp, 19 predicted proteins | sample 7449241 | NCBI WGS metagenome assembly JACDJA01 (sample SAMN14253289, study PRJNA609438) | sludge metagenome | isolation source: initial anaerobic sludge | collected 2018-12-20 | reverse complement strand
CAAAGGTGTTCCCCCTTTTCCAAAAATCGGGAAAATCCCATACCTCTTCAAATCTTTTAAAGGCCTGTACCGACCACTCTTTTAACCCCGCATCATCATCGGGTGAAGCGTTGCTTTTGCATGAGAACAGCATGCCACTTGCCGCAATAAGAGCGGTTGTTTTGCCGGTGAGTTCAATGAATTTTCGTCTTTCCATGATCAGATTATTATTTAAATGCAAAAAAATATTTTAAGTTACGGATAAAGCCCATGTTATTAATCACACCTGCTTGAGTGCTGCCACCATAAACCCCATGGCGAAGGCCATACCGGCATGCCAGGGTGCATCGCAGGTCATCTGGGGGGTATGATCGGGAATGAGCACCCCCTGAAAGTTGTTCTTTTTCAATATCCGCAGGATTCGTATCATATCAATATCTCCTTCATCTACAAATACTTCTCTATAACGGGGCACCTTGCCAATCACATTTCTGAAATGGATGTAGGCAATATTGTTGTTTTTGCTGTAACGATCGGTGGCCTCATACACGTCCCCCTCGGTCATCTCCACCACCGAGCCCAGGCAAAATTCCAGGCAATTGGCGGGACTGGGTTTCAAATCAAGCAGCTTTTGGTATAGATGAGGCTGGTAAACCAGACGAGGCGTTTGACGCAGGTAAGGCAACGGCGGATCATCGGGATGGGCGGCCAGTTTAACTCCGGCCTCTTCGGCTACAGGGACCAACTCCTCCAGGAAGTAACCTACCCGCTGCCAAAGCTCTTTATGGTCAATCTGAGGCATCACGCCTGATGGGGCTTGCTCATCGTAGACCATATTCCATACCATCCCTTTGGGCACCGGGGTCTCATCGCCCCCTTCCATGCCCACCGAGAGCGCCCCTCCCCTCGCATACGGAGCCATGATACGTGAGCTCACCCCGGCCAGGGAAAAATTGTACCCCATCACCGGGATACCGGCCGCTCCCACATTGCGGATCAGTTGTTTCAGATTCTCCATCTGTTCCTTCTTTTTGGGGCCATCCAGCAGGATGTCGTGCCAATGGGCGGGATCAAAATTCTCGATGGCCTCCAGTTCCAACCCATGCTTGTTGATCTCCGCTTTAATGCGGGTGAGTTCTTCCAGCGACCATATATCAGAACCCACACCGGCCCTGCCCCATCCGCCCTTTTCGCCTACTGGCTGGTTGGTATTCTCTTTGCTGTTTTTCTCATGCCCAAAATAGTCCACCAGATGAATTACCAGGTGGGTGGCACCACATTGCCGGGCAAATTTGTAATGCCCCTCGTTGAGCATGTGCTTGTAAAGTCCAAATCCTAATTTCATAGTTTTAAAGTTAGCTGGAAGACCGAAGACCGGAGACCGAAGTTACCTGCCTGGTGTGGGGCAGGTAAGTAGTTAGCCAGGATGCCCTTGTCAATACATCTTACCATTTTGATTAAATCTTAACTTAAGTCCTAAATTGAGCGATTCTCCCTCAACTTAGAATAAATACTCCTCAATCTCCATATCGCTGTATCCACAAAACTCCCTTAGTATCTCCACCGCATGTTGATTCAGAAGCGGTGCGGGTTTATAAATATCCTGGGGGGTTTCACTGAAAGAGACCGGGAAACCCGTTGTTTTTACCTTGCCGATGAGAGGATGATCGTATTCAAGTATCATGTTGTTGTGCTTTATTTGCGGGTCCTCAACCATCTGGTCGAAGGTGTTGACCTGGGAGCACCAGATGTCAGCTTCGAGCAGGATGGCCAGCCACTCATCGGTTGTTCGGGTGCGAAAAACTTCGTCAAAATCAAAGCGGATCTGGTCCCTGTTCTCCATGATGTTATTGGAAGCAAACGCCGGACCGTTATACTTTTTCAGGCCCATCACTTCGGCCAGTTTTTGAACCGAAGTCATGCCGATGGCCAAATAGCCATCCCTGGTATTGTAAAGACCATAAGGAGCACCCAGCCAGGGATTGGGAATACCGCTTTCGCTTCTTTCAGGATTGCTTCCCATGTGCAGATAGGCCGTGACCTCCTGAACATGAAAACCTACCGCCGAATTCAACAGATTGGCTTCAATTTTTTGTCCCTTGCCGGTTCTTTCCCTGGAATAAAGGGCTGCCAAAACCGACTGAACGATAAACAAGCTGGTCAACAGGTCGGCCTGGCCCACAGCCGTTACCACAGGCATCTCCCCTTTCCGGCCATTGAGGGCAGCCCCGCCGCTGATCGACTGGGCCAACAAATCCTGGCCGGGCCTTTTCAGGTATGGCCCGGAAGCGCCATATCCGGAGCTGGAGCAATAAACCAATCGAGGATTAAGTTTTTTCATCTCTTCATACCCCAGTCCCAGACGCTCCATCACGCCAGGCCTAAAGTTTTCCACCAGAATATCGGATTTGGAGATAATCTGTTTGGCAATGGTTTTCCCCTCTGCCTGCTTAAGGTCGAGCGCAATGCTGCGCTTATTGCGGTTAAAGCTCACAAACGAGATACTCTCCCCTTTGGGGTATAAATTTCCATAGGCGTAGTGCCGCATCCAGTCGCCTTTCACGGGCTCAATCTTTATGATGTCGGCTCCCATATCACCCAACATCTGCGTGGCCCAGGGCCCCTGGGCCAATTGCGAAAAATCGGCTACGATCAATCCTTTTAATGCCCCTTTATTTTCCATCTGAACACTTCTTTTCGTTCTTATTTATAAAATCCTGAATGGCCTGTTGGGCCTCTTCACTAAAAAAGAGTTGAGCCACAGCTTTCCCCTCCTCATTGATCCTTTCTCCAAAAGAAGCCTCAGTGAGACTCAGATTGGCCAGTCTTTTCAGTTGTGCAATGGATTTCATGGATCGCCTGGTCAGTTTTTCGGCATACCGGGTTACTTCCTCTTCAAAGACTTCGGGGGCAAACACATGGTTTACAATGCCCCATTCCATCAGTGTTTTTGCCTCGTACCGGCCTCCTGTAAACAACATCTCTTTCACCCGGTTGATCCCTATTTTCCGGATCAGCCGTTGCGTGGCCCCGCCACCAGGGATCAAACTGAGGAATACCTCGGGCAGCCCCATCACAGCAGACCCGGAGGCTAAAATCAAGTCGCAGGCCAATGCTATCTCAAAACCTCCCCCCAAAGCAAATCCGTTAATTGCAGCGATCCAGGGTATTGAAGCATTCTCGATGGCATCATACAACTGCTTCCCTCTTTCCTGAAAAGACTTAAATTCCTCCGGAGTCTGGTTGCCATACTCTTTGATATCGGCCCCGGCCATGAAGGCGCGGCCGCTTCCGCTAATCACTGCTACGCGTGCTCTTTCATCGTCGTTGATTAAGACAATTCCTTCAATGATTTCTTCCATCATCTGCCGGTTCATGGCATTGAGCTGATCGGGACGGTTGAAGATCAAACGGGCAATACCCTTATCAATTTTTATTTGTATGCTCTTAAAATTGGATGTCATAGGTGTTAATTTAGCAAGCTTTGGTACAACTCATTCAGTTCTTTCATCAACCCTTGTGATGGCCTGTTTTTCTGAAGACCCTGATGCAACAGTTCGGCCCCCTGCTCCTGAAAGCGGTTCCACCCGGGATGGCGCGGCCGCATATAGGCACTTTCGAAGGTTTCAAGGGTATCCTTAAAGAAATTATTGCACAACCGGTTGTTATTCTCACTCTGCCAGGCTATTATATTCCCGGGTTGTCCACCCGTCCGGGTATAAATTCCTTCCTGAATTTGAGCACAGGCGGCATAGTAAACAAAATCAACCGCCGTGGAAACATTCCGGGACCTGGCAGAAACAGCCAGGCCCACTCCGCCTAAAATGGTGGAAACATCCCTCAACGGATTAACGGGACTGTTGATGAAATTTAGCCGGTTTTTGGAAAACCCTTCCCTTGCATAATTTGTATAACCGAATAAATAGGGCGAATAAATGATCGAATCCTCATTTGCCATTTTGTCCAATACCGCAATGGGGTTCCAGTGTATGGATTGAGGATGCAAAAACTCAAGATGAACTTTGAGCTCGTCAAGCACCTTGCTACCCACCTGTTCATCCATTTCAAACTCCATGATAAAACCTGATCCTCCGTCTTGTGCGCAAAGCGTTAAGAAAGAGCACCACAAATCGGTGGCACAAAGCGGCCAGGCCACCCAAAAGCCATTCGGAATCTTACTGTAAAAACGTTTCAGCTCATCGCGTGTTCGCGGCACCGTCAGGCTGAACTCTTCCAGCAGGTCATAGCGATAAGCTGCCACCAGGGCCGCGGCATCGATGGACAGGGCATACAATTGCCCGTGAAAGAGGTAGGATTGAAAAGCCGGCCCTACCGATTGACCGGCAAGCTCGTTTAAGATATCATCAGCAAAATATTGGTTCAGAGGGAGCAGGAGGCCGTTTTCATGAGCCTGTCCCATGTAAGGGTGATCGATGGTGATGAGATCGTAACGATCGATCAGTGTCTCAATGGGCATGTCACCGAACTCTTTAAGTGAACGCACATCCCAGTTAACCCTGACATCAGGATGCAGCTTCGAATATTCTTCGGAGACAGCCCTTAAAGGTTCATAGCCTCTTGGATGGTCCCAGGCGATGCCGTATAGATGTATCATTAGTTACATTACTTGTTCATATTCGGGGTTTGTTCTGCAAATTCTCAAACCTGCCTGCCGACAGGCTGGAAACAAGCATCAAAACACAAACCTGCCTGCCCGGTATGCAGGTAAATCCCAATTTGAAAATACAAAATTACAAACCATTAAATGCCGTTTGAATATTGGTCAATTGGTCTTTGGCAATTATTTGCGATTTGTTTTTTGTCATTTGTTATTTTCTATTTCTGATTTGCCTATTGGACTATCAGTTTTTTCGTGGTGGTCGTGGGTCATACCGGATGGTATGGTTCATGTAGGCGCCATCGATATAAACGTCGGCACCATTGATGTAGCTCGCCAAATCGCTGGCAAGAAAAGCCACCGTGTGGGCCACATCGGAGACCTCTCCAATCCTTCCCTGGGGAATCCACTTTTCAAATTTATCCACGCCCATTTTGGCAATCTCCTCCCGGTTCATCTCCGTTTCAATGGCTCCGGGCGCCACCGACACCACGCGGATGTTGCTTTCGGCCAACTCGAGTGACAAACACTTTGAAAACATCTTCAATCCCGCTTTAGATGAACAGTAATGGATCAAACCTTTTCGGGGTACCGTATCGTGGATGGAAGATATGTTAATGATGACCCCTCCCCCCTGTTTTTCCATGCGCTTACCTGCCTCCTGGGAACACAGAAACGGGCCTTTAAGGTTAATATCTATCACCCGGTCCCAGTCGGCCTCTGCCATATCCAGAACATGAACCACTGTTTCAAAACCGGCATTATTGACCAAAATGTCGATTCCCCCCATTGCCTCATCCATCAAGGCAAACATCTCCTTCACCTGTTTAGAGTCGGAAACATTGGCCCCCACTGCAAGTGCCTTAACCTGGTGTGATCTTTCGATCTCTTTGGCCAATATCTCAGCCTTTTCCCTGTTGCTGAAATAGTTGATAAAAACATGGGCCCCACAAGCCGCCAATTCACGACATACTTCTGCTCCGATCCCCTTGCTGCCGCCGGTGACCAGGGCTCTTTTACCGGATAAATCTATCTTAGTCATATTATAGAGGTTAGAGGTTAGTCCCGATAGCTATCGGGATTAGAGGTTAGAATTCTGACTGCCATTTTATCCCGCCTACAGGAAGGCGCCAGGAAGATAGGATAATATCCCCTACATGATGCCAAATTGACGAAATGCCTCCACGGTGCTCATTCCCTGCTCCAGGGCTTCTTTCACCAGTTGTTCTCCACGGGCTTTTTCGATGGCTCCGCTGAACGCTTCCTCTTCCACTTCACGGGGAACAATGAGAACGCCATCCAGATCACCAAAAATTATATCGCCAGGCCTTACCTTTATCCCATCCAGTTCTATTGGAACGCCATAGTCTACCACTTTTCCCCGCGGGCCCTGATCTTGCGCATACCCCCCCAGCGAGAAGGTAGGGAAATTCATATTCAGAATTTCGTTTGTATCTCTAGAAAATCCATGCAGTACAGCCCCCGCAGCACCCAGTTTGATGGCCCTGGTGCTCATTAACCCGCCCCAAACGGCATAACGTGGTGAAGCACCCGTGCAGATGTAAACCTCGTTCTTTTTAAGGCTGTCCAGTGCCTCAAACATGATCCCGAAGGGCTTTTTCATGATGGGGTTGTTGGTCTCCTCGACCACTTCTTCGAACACATCGGCTTCCAGCACCGGCATAGCTCTGCCGATTACCACAAAATCGTCTCTCAGGGGTTTTAAAGAAGGGGAAAGAAACTGATGCCGGAAGTTTAGCTTATCCAAAATATCTCCCACCAGGGCCACAAATAATTCCTTTTTTGCGATGCTGAAGAGTTCATCGTCGTTTTTCCAAATAGCCATTTCAAATTAGATTGTTAGAGGTTAAAAGATAGAAGACGGAAGACGGAAGACGGAAGACCGAAGACACCTGCCTACCCCGTCTGTGGCCGGGCAAGCTGGGCAGGGAAGACAGAAACTGGTTTATCCAATAACTTTTTTGAATCAACGTTATAAAAATCATAATACAATAATTATTAGTGTGTTGTTTTCATTTTTTCTTTTCTAAATTATCGTGCCACGACTGCTCAATCTCTTCCAGTGTTTTGCCTTTGGTTTCGGGCACAAACCGCCAGATAAACCAGATGGCTGGTAAAGTTAACGCGGCATAGAGGAAGAATGTGCCTGAAGGCATAATGGCTTTTATGAGCACCGGGTTGGTAAGTGTAATAAAAAAGCCGGTCACCATCAGCGAAAAGCTTCCTATCGATGCGGCCAGACCTCTTACACGGGTTGGGAATATTTCGCTGATAATAACCCAGGTAATGGGGCCGTACGAAAAGGCAAAACAGGCCACATAGAAGAGTAAAGGTATGATAATGAGGTTGGAGCCGATGGCAAAGAGGAACCCCACTCCGGCCAGGGAGATGAAGGCTCCCACAACTCCAATTATCAGGAGCTTACGCCTGCCAAACCGTTCGATATTCATAATGGCCACGAAGGTAAAGAGCGTGTTGACCACGCCAACCAGCACGGCACCCAAAAACGAACTCTCCACACTCTTAATGGCTTCGTTCAGGATATTGGGGGCGAAATACATAATGGCGGCGATGCCGCTCAGGTGCGAAAACATAGGAAGCAAAATCCCAATGAGCAGGGGCCTGCGCAGGAAAGGCTGAAGCAACTCTTTGAATCCGCCCGTTTCGGTTTTCACCATCTCTTTAATCTCAGCCAACTGCTTTTCGGCACGCTCTTTCCCGGATATCCTGATCATCGTTTTTATAGCTTCGGAGCCTCTTCCCCGGGCGATCAGCCAACGGGGACTCTCAGGCGTAAAAAAGAGCAGGATGAGAAAGAGCAAAGCAATGGGTATTTCAGTGCCCAGCATACCCCTCCACAACTCCTCCACAAACAGCCAATTCCAAAAACCGGAAGCACCACTGGTAATCACCCCTGCCGCATCACCGGCCTGACTAAGCACTACCCAATCTACCAGGAATGCCAACAAAATGCCCAATGTGATGGAGAGCTGATAGACAGAGACAATTTTTCCCCTTTTTTCAGGCGGGGTCAATTCGGAGATGTAAACCGGCGCCACCACCGAAGTGATGCCCACCCCGATGCCGCCAATCATACGAGCCACGATGAGAAAGTTAAAAGAAAGGTCGGCACCTGAAAAAATCCATACTGCCTGGTCGGGATCACCCAGAAACTGGGGGGTTAACATTGAACCTATGGCGGAGAGCGTCAAACTAGCTGCCGCCACGATCAATGCTGTTTTTCGCCCATAACGATCGGTAATGGTGCCTGAAATCACACAGCCCAGGATGGTACCCAGCAAAGCCGAAGAAACCACCCAGCCCAGCATGGCAGGCGTGAGCTGAAAATGGGTTTGAAGAAATGAATTACAACCCGAGATGATGGCGGTATCGTATCCAAATAGGAAACCACCAATGGTTGACACAAAGCTGATGGCGATCAGATAAAGAGAGGATTTATTTTGCATAACTATTTGTAATCTCTGGCGGTTTTAATGAACATTTCAATGTTTTCGGAAGGCGTACTGGATGGCAGTGCGCAGCCTGAATTTAACACAAAGCGGTTTGTTTGGCTGAAAATATCCAGCAGCTCAATGGTCTTTTTCCGCACCATCTCTGGGGTACCTAAAGCCAAAACCCCCGACGGATCCACATTTCCAAAGAAAACAGCTTTATCATGCATGTGCTCAAATGCCTTTAGAACATCGGTCTTGTAATCCAGTTCCAGCCCATCGGCTCCTGTTTCCAACATTTGATCGATGATGATGTCGGTATTGCCACAAATGTGCAAAACATAAGGGACTCCGGCCTTGTGGGCCACCTCTACTACCTTTTTGGTATAGGGCCGGGCAAATTTTTCATACAAATCGGCCGGTATCATATCGGGTCCGGCGGGACTGTCACCATTGGAGACCATGTGGGCCCCCGTTTGTGCCATCAATAAAATAAACTGTGATGTGGCTTCGGTACAGTAATCCAACAGCTCAAACAGGAGCCTTTCTTCGGTCATGTAAAAGTCCATCATCCAGTTTTCGGTACCCCTTATCATACTTGCCAGCGAAAAGGGCGCCTGGTCGCAGTTGCCACGCACAAATATTTCATCCTTAAAGTAATCCTTTAACAGGCGTACGGCTTCGCACCAAATTTGAACGTACTTATAACTCCCCACATCCACGGGCTTCAGCTTCTTCAAATCGTCGTATGAATCTAAAATGCCTTTATGAGAACGTGCCGGTTCGTTCACCGGGAAATCGACCTTCACCCCGCAAGCCCCGGCAAGGGTGACGGTATCAATATCCACCAAAATGCCATCGTAACGGTACTTTTCAACCGAGCGGATAAATGCATCGGCTATGGCTTTGGGATCATTTCGGTATTGCTCCATGGTGAGGCCGGCCTCTTTGGCCACCATCATAAAATTGTGCAGCATCACCGGGATTTTATCGGTAGGTTCACCGGCCAGGGCTGCTTTTATTCTTTCGTATCCATTCATTGTTTTTGGTTTTTGTAGAGACGCATGGCAGTGCGTCTTTGGGGGTTTATTTGTGAGACGCACGGCAGTGCGTCTTTACGAGTGAGGCGCGCCGGCCTTTCTCAGAGACGCACGGCAGTGCGTCTTTACGAAAAGCGCCTACAGGAGGTCGTCCAGCCGCTGTACCATCTCCATCATGGCCCGGCCGTTGTGGTAAGGGCATTTCCAGGGGTCTATCTTCCAATCGTTGCGGTAGAAGGGCGAAGGATCATCTGCCGGTTCGGTCAGATAAGGCTTGCCCAGCCGGTTCACCTTGGTAAACCACTCTCCACCTTTGTGGTCGATTACATATCGATCGATGAAGTCCCAGGTCAGCTTTACAATGTCCCAGTAACGGATATCACCCGTTAGCTGATACATGTTCATGAAACCCACCAGGTTTTCGGCCTGCAACCACCAATGCTTGTTGGTGCGCAGATGACTACCAAAACGCGTGGATTCAAGGAACAGGCCGCCGTCCTTGTCCACCCCAACCCGCAGAACGGCATCGGCCATCTTTTTAATAAGGGGTTTCATTCTCTCTTCAATCGACTTATCTCCCAATATTTCGGCGGCTTCCCAGAGTAACCATGAGGCTTCAATGTCGTGACCAAAGGAACAGATGCCTTTTGAATCGTTTGTTTCTTCAAATTCGGCCGTAAAGAAAACCCCGAGATGGCCATCGTCGCGGATGATGTAACGGATAAAAATCTCCAGAAGTTCGGTCAGGCGTTGTTTGATCAAATCGCCCTTCCACACTTTATACACCGTGGCAAATGCCTCAAGCAGGTGCAGATGTGTGTTCATCGATTTGGGCTCGTTGTTATCGGCCATTCGGTTCTCCTCATAAAGCCTCCAGTCGCGGGTGAATGCCTCCAGGTAACCAGGGTTATCGGGGTCTTTGGTTTTTTCATCCAGGAGGAAAAAGAAATCCTGAATCACCTTCATCACTTCTTCGGTTGGATGAAACTCATAATATTTGCACAGGGAATAAATCACAAAACCCTGTGCGTAAGTATGTTTAATGTCGTTCACCACCTTATTGTCGGAGGAGAGCTCCATAAAGAAACCTCCATGTGCCTCATCGGCAAAATCGCGGGTGATTACCCGGTAGGCTTTGTGCGCCACTTCTTCGTAGCCTCTTCCGGGATACATCTTAGCCGCCGCGGCAAAGGTCCACAAGATGCGTGCATTCAGCACACAACTTTTGTTGGCCGAAAGAACGGGCTCATTGCTTAAATCGACGGCCCCGTAAAATCCATTTCCATTCTTTTCAACGCCATATTTTGTCCAATATTCAAGAATATTGAAAAGCTCTTTTTCAAATACTCCACAATATTTTTTACGTTCTTCTTGATTCATTCTATTGATTTTATCTTAATTTGTTAAAAGTTTATTTTGTAAGTTTCAACAGCATTTTTACCAAGCTGTAATTGAAGAACTTTTCCTTTCAGATGAAGTTTTTCTGGATTCTCTTCAATCATGTCGGTTTTTGATATACTTTCAAATTCCCCGTTAACTCTAATCTCTACATTCTTATCACTTCCTTCAGCCTCCAACAAACGGATAACCACATCGCTATCGTCTTCTGCTTTTTTCATTGTAGTAACTATCGCGAATGGATTTGAAATGCTTACAAAACTTTTTTCGGCAGGTAATTCGCCCTTTTGTTTGTTTAGTCTGATAAGCGAATGCAATGGATGATTGCCTTCCACACCAAAATGGAATCCGTTTTTCCAACCTTCGCTGTGCGATGTGATTGAAAATTTGAAACTGTGACTGCCTTTTTGGTGGTACCAGTTGCCTTCGCCATGACAGCTTTTATGGGTAGAAAGTAAAACCGAATTGATTACCGTATAATCGGCAGAGTTCATGCTCGGATCGATATAATCGGCAGTAACCACGTTGGTTGACATGGTAAATCCGAACCCACTATCATTAGCGGTCATGAAATTCTGTATTTCACGCGGATGAATTTCTTCCGGCTTTTGCAAATAGGTGCCTCCCCAGGCCGAACCGCCCGGACGCATTGTCAACTCATCTTTGCCAACATGAACCATTCCCATTGGGACATCATAGGAAACCCGAGCGCTTTTAGCCATGTTCAAAGGGAACATCACGCGCAACTGTCGGTTGTGTTCTCCCGACCAGTCAGGGATATGGTATGCTAAATCAATTTGCTTCTTCTGGTGATATACTGTGATAATTTGCTCTACCGAAAAACCTTTCATTTTATACTCCGACTTGAATTTGGAATAAACCGCACCTGATTCGACCAAACTCCAGCTGCTTTGCTTTTCGTGGGCGCGTTCCATGCCTCCGTAGTTTGGCGATGTAATGGTCACAAATTCACCGGCGCCATTCCCATTATATCCCATATGAAATAAATCGCCGGCTACCATGGCTGTGGTATTAAAAACATCTTTCCCGAACTCTTTATCGAACAACCTCGTAATACCACCCTGCCCTAACTGAATGTTGTAAAATTCATTGACGCAGTAATTCGCACCAACGGAAATTTCAGGATTCTCTCTTTTCCCTTTTTTAATGGTAAAAGTTTTATAACCAATCGATGGCATATCTTTCAGACTAAAAATCAGTTCCTTTTTATTTTCTGAATTAATAAGTTGGGTTGGAACGTTTTCGCCCTTAGAAGATTCAACAAGCCAATCACTTCCTTTTAAATGCGAGATATCTACTATAGCAAATCCGTCTCTGCTCCACGACAAGTCGTTGAACACAACAATATTTTGTGATTTTTTTAGCTCAATTTTATCGGCAATGCTGCCTAACGATTTGTTTAACAATTTCTGACCAATCTCATTTCCGGTTTCAAGTGCCACGCGGAAAAGGCTATCCGTAATGTGCCCGTTTTTACCTCCCCAGCCATGGTCGGGATAAATGGCGTTGAACCAGGCTTTGTCGAACTCTTTTTGTGGATAAGCAGAAAAATCGTTTTTCAATTGACAATCAATTGTATTGAATATTTCTGCGGCAGGAATGCTGACTGCCGCCTCTTTTTTAGCTTTAATTGCCTGATAATGCGCGGCTCCGTGAATATATAGCCAAAGGTTTGGACGCTCGCCATAAATCGAATCTATCTTTGCTTCAGGAACATCGACTTCACGAAAGAAATCCATGGCGGTTGAATGCTGAATTTCCGGCATTTTAATTCCTGATTCTCTTGCAATCTTATTCCATCCTTCAATAACTTCTTTGTAATATTTTGGCCCGCCGGCATCGGCGCTGAGCACCAATCCGTAATGAGGCGGTATATTTCGTTCGCGGTAGTACTGATTCCAGTTTTTCAATATTTTATGCAGCTCGTGTATCGCAGTAATTGCATCTTCATCCATAATTTTGTGATGGTAGTGATACCAACCGTAGTTACCCGGGCTGTAGGTGAAAATGCCCGTTCCATCAGGACTATACCAGTTATAGAAACCTTCTTTCATTCTTGAAACAAATAAGTAGTCGATTCCTGATTTTTTAAATAACTGTGGCACTTGCAATGAACGCCCTGGAACATCGATGTTATAGGCAACATGTGCATCCATTCCGGGCAAGGTGTGTTTTATCCAACGTCGGCCAAGATACGATTGGCGCACCAACTGCTCTCCCGACTCCAGACCTTCGTACGGCTGATTGAAAGTAGCCCCCCACTCAAAATTTCCTGATTTATAGGCATCTATCACACGTTGCTTGTTTTCAGGTGAATCCTCCAGCATTTCCATCAGGTTAAGCGATTGTTCCATCTCGAATTTAAAAGCGGGCTCTTTTTCAATTAAATCAAGAGCCGGCAAAACAATGTCGAACACGCGTTCGTGGCGGCAACTGTCCGGGGTATTCATCCAGGCAATATCCTGATGAGAAGAAACAATGACGTGAACTTTTCCTTCGCCAAAATAATCCCAGTCGGCAGGAATCAGTGGTTCAAAATGTTGTTTCTGAACCAATTCATTTTTGTTTTTCTTATGAGTGATCTCTAAAAAGCCGGGGTTGCCTATTAATGGCAGGGCAATCTGGATATCTCCATTGTCAATTTGTTTAAATGAGAGTACCTCCTTGTTAAATCTAACCACGCTCCCTTCCACCCAGTCATTTGCTTTTATTATTGCACTTACCTTATACTGCCCATTAACCATCTGGTATTCAAATGGCCTCTTATACGAAAAGGCAATCATCTTTTCAGGTAAACGACCATATAATGTTCCCAGAAAGGAAATTATAACTATTATCAATAAGGTCAATTTTCTCATGTTGAATATTTTAAAAGTTATATAATTTTCTCATTTTTACTAATTGCAAGACTCATGAATATGTAAAACATTAATCGTAAGTGTCTATTTCCTTTTTTTAGATTACCACACCACCTTAAGTGTAATAAAATCTTTCGCCGGAATCACAACATCTGTTTGAACCATATCTAACAACTGTTCGGCATCGATATCAAAAAGATGAACCGCTGTCGGTATTTTATCATGCCATCTCAATTTTACCGTTTCATCCTTAGCAGACCATGATCGCAGACGCAACAATGCTGATTTTCCATCTTCGTTTGTTTTAAAAACAGTAGAATTAACAAATGGGCTTCCTTCGATGGAGAGTAATTGTCCTGACTCAAATTTGCGGTCGACTGTTGATACCAGTAAAGGCTGGTATTGTTCCATTGCAAAGCGGTTAGATGTTACATAATTGTAGGTGCTTAATTGTGGCTTTACTCGGTATCTAAAAGTTAACTCACCACCTTGACTTAATGGAAAATTGGTATACCAGTGATTGTTTAATGCCCACGAATAGATGGTTCCATCGGGTTTCAGTTTACGAATCCAGCGTTCCGAGTTATAGGCATCACCCAACAAATTTGCCGTTATTGTCCCCACCTGAAACATGGGTGCATCAAGCGGACACCAAGTAATTGATTTTTCGTTGTTTGAGACATTGAGCCAACGTTGCAAGGTAATCCAGTTTCTATTAGCCTTTTCAAGCTGGTCTTTTTCTAATTCCATTACAGCCCATGGAATATCGGCTACTATGGTTGGTGCATCGATGTTGAACGCAAAACCAAAGTGAACACCTTCTTTATCGGTTGTTTTAATTTTATCGATTACATTTTTAAAATCGATGGTTGACTCTCCAGCGTAAATAGTTATTTCACTTATCAGGCTATTGCAGCCTTCAGCAGTTGATTTTACTGCAAGTGTTGCCAATAATGGTCCATTTTCTTTAATAGTAAGTGTTGCATTTTGAGAGGTAAAGGCCTTCTCTGGCTCATCTTCCCCTTTCAGGTAACGATAACTGTTTATTGCACACTTTGCATCAGCATCTACAAATTCGGTTTCACCCATTTTCAAACTTGAAACATCCCCTGTTCTCGGATTTATTTCTACACGAATTATCCCGTTATCCAATACATTCTCTCTTCCCATTTTCGATTCAGAGCTATGGGCCTTTTTAGAAAGCTTGTATTTTTTTGAACCAAATGCAGGAACATCGTCGGCCATAAAAAGCATTTCGCCCGTTGAAAGTTTCTGTGACTTCACACCATAACCTTTCGCATCCGTAATACCCTTGTAGTTATTTACCGTTTCGGCAGATAGGGTAACTATACCGCTGCGGTTCCATGATAAATTATTAAATACGGCCACATAAGGGCCATCTTCAGCAGGTAAGGTTTTGCTCAATAAATCCTTACTCAGGCTTTCTGCAGTATCAAAAAAGGCAAATTTGGTTTTTAGAATATCGCTGTTAATTGGTTCTTGTGATGGATTCATGTAACACCAGGTATGTTCGCTGCCCATTAACACATTCCACCAAGCCTGGCTGAACTCTTCACGAGGAGCGGGTTCACCAGCTTTAAGCATTGTCCAAAGGGTTTCGCCCTGAATCAAACGTTCTTTCGACTCACGGTTTTGTGCTGTTTGTTTGGCTGCTGTTCCCGTTCCGTCTGTCCAATACTCTGTAAAGTCACCTTTTAAAACAGGAATTTGGTCACCATAACGTTTATCTAATTCACGCATAATTTCAGTTGCACTGGCGATTGTCAATTTTGGATAAGCAAACTCTTCATTCCAACTTTTAACAGCTTCGGGCAGGTCGGCATCAATTGGCATATTGTCGGCCATTGCCCAGGTCATTGCAAAAATATCGTATGGATAATAATCCGCCTTTTCTAATTCCGGTAATTTTTCGTTGATGTAGGAATCGATAAAATTCTCGCGAGGATTATCAGTTCTTACGATTTCAATCAGTTTCGTTGGGTCGGTTTGTCCCACCATTTTAGGCCAAAAATCTTTTCCTTTAATTATTGCGCCTGGATTATAACTTCCAGGTTGGAAGTATAAAATTTTATTCTTCCCCGTTGCATCTTCCCACCAAAATGGTTTGAAACTCTGTTCCATTGACATGCCTATGCGACCAACGCCATTATTCAATGAAAAACAGTACTTAATTCCCAACTTATCGGCCACAGGAATAATACCCCACGACATTCCCGGAATATCAACCTGTACAATGGTTTCTACCTTCACTCCGGTTATTTTTTCGTATTCCTGTGCCTGACGAAAGAATTCAAAAAGCTCTTCATCGCCAGCTACCGAAGTGTTAACATTAACATAACCAGCGTCCAAAGCCAGATAACCATCTCGTATTCCATCTAAAATAAGCTGTTTTTGCTCTTGGTTTGCTTTCTTCAGGTAACGTTCAACCGGCCAGATTACTTCAGGATTCCAGATATACTGTGCCCCTTTGGGATAATCTTTGGTTTCCTTAGCCAATTTCAGACCCTGAATTAAGTTTCGTGTATGAATAATTTCCACATTTTCATGTGTGTTTGTGTAGCCAATATCTACATGCGAATGTGCATAAATCATAATTTCCCAATGTCGGAAAGGAGGAACATCAACTATTTCAGAATAGTTAATAGCTTTTGAACGAATTGAAACATTTATTTTTTCTGCTTTCTCTTTACCAAGATTTGCGGCCAATAATACTTCGAATGAATCAATACTATCTTTTGCGTGAATAGGATAAAATTGAGATTTTCCATTCCATTCTACCTCAATTTTACCATCTCCAATAAATTTCTGGTTGTTGAACTTTACCACTAAACCACGACCGGGTTTTCCATCGGCTCGGTATTTGTAATAATTCTGCGGAATAAGTGTGATAACAGCAGAATCAACCTCATTCTTTTCGCCTTTTATATCTACAAGCAGGTTATTTGGTTGCCCAAAGGATATGGCGCAGAATGCTATCAAAGAGAGTGTAGCTACTATGTTTCTCATCTGTTTAATTATTTTAATAATTGTCCTGCTTTGATACTCTAATCATCTATGGCTCAACAGATTGGCAAAGATCATTTCTATTGTCTCCAAATCATTCACAGTGATTTATAACTTCTTTAGTTTCTTTAGGGTTATGCTCCATCCTTAGCCGCCACAATAGTTCTTCTATCGAAACTACATTTATGTCTTTTGATAATTTTTCTGTAGTCCATTTTACTGGAGAAACTCCTGCTGCCAATTCCCCGGGATTATTAGGATAAGAGGGATTATGAAACTCAGACCAGGCATGAACCGATGTCCATGAATACGTTTTTTTACCATCGGCATTATCCTTTTCTACATCTCTGTTTATTTTTGCCGGTAATGTTTTTGGATTTCCAGCATAATCTTCCATCATCTCCAGGTCTTTCCACATCGAATATTTAGCTGTGACAATAGGGATTTCTATTCCTTTTTTGTTTTTGAACCAATAAACATCGCCTAATCCGCCATGATAGGGAGCATATTGCACTGCGACTATCCCGGCAATATCCTCAAGTTCATCCACATATATCTGGTAAGCCTCCATAGCTGCTTTACTATCAAGATCGTGAACCAGAAATCCGAACACTTTAATCCCTGTTCGTTTCATATGGACATTTACCTTCTTTGCATAATCTCGCAGTATTACAGGAGCTTCATCGCCACGTTTCGAGGCAAATAAGTCGGGATAGTGATAACCTCCACCATATTCTACCACAGAGATATCATCTTTTTGTGTTCTTACCATTTCTTTATAAGCATCGGGTGCCATCATTGACAAATTTGAAGGACAAGAAGTAAAACTAACCGGCACGCTGCTTAAATAAGGATTTGACCAATAAGAATCTGATAAAACAAAAGAACCTATCGTCCATTGCATATTGTCGCCATCGCTCATCAGAAAAGAGTGAAAATGATCGCCTTTTTCGTAGTCTATGGTCGAAGGATTAACACTCTTAAATTTAGGAAGTTCTTCGTTAATTGAATTAGATGAGAGAATAAGGTAGTTTAGACACCAGTTATTTGCCGTATTAATAATTCCATAAACTGTAGAAGGAATGACAAATTCACTTTCGCCACCAATATTCCAACCTAAGAGGGGCGATCCCGGCTTCGTCCATTCAAGTATTTTCGATACATAATCATTTATACCAAATCCTATTGGAGATTTATGGGCTATTCCAAAATCTCTTAAATTAGGGTAAGCGGGGTGCATCGTTATTATTGAGTTGTTATCCAATTTGTCTTTCAATTCCCTAAAACACGTATTCGATGAAATATCTCTGGCATCTTTAAGCATCTCAAGTCCGGCTTTTTTTGCCATTTCTTCTAATCCTTCTTCTATAGTTATGGCACCAAGTACTCCTGCATACATACAAGCAACATTGTACGATTCGTCTTCGCTTGCATTGTAGGTATACCAGTCGAATGATTTAGGTTTTTTGAATAGTACATATCCCTTAATATCAATCTCTTTTTTACATTCTGCGAGTAATTGTTCAGCGTTGTATTCCCCCTGAATTTGAATATTCAGCCGGCTTTGCAATCCTTCATACCATTTTTCATAGTTTCTATTGGATGTTTGCATCCAAATCATCTTTTCCGTTTCGCCTTTGTTTACTCCCCGGGCCATAAGTCCGGCCAAAGAATAAACGAGAGTATTTTCGGTATAGTCAGAGTTTTCTTGAAACTCCAATATGATTGAAGGAGGTTTTTGTTGCGGCCACCAATAGGCCGATTCCAAATTTTGAGTTACGTTATCTTCACTTGGTTTTGAAGAACACGAAGCTAAGATAATCATTGCGAACATAAATCTTAAGATTCTCATATATTTTTGCTTTACAACCATTAGGCAATAAGTATTGGTGTGTGTTAATTATTTGTTGAACTTCTTCGGGATAGTGCTTCATTCGAATCCGCCAAAGCATTTCTTCAAATACCCCCTGGTTGACAGCCTGGGTAGTTAAACTGGACAAAGGCTGCAAAAGCATTGCTTCAGCAACATTCTTGTCCGCTTTATAATTTGTCAAAGTAGAAACAACCTCCGGAAGAAGGAGGCTGTTTCCTTTGCATTTTTCAAACCTTACAAATATTCAATCTAACGTAAGTTAAAAATACTCATTCAAATATTTCTCTGTCTGCTCAGGTCGATATTCCATTCTGATCCTCCAGATTAACTCCTGCATGTTTACTACTTCAAACGCGTTTTCATCCAATCGTCGTGCAGCCATTTCAGCGGCTGATGCACCACGAATTTCGCCTCCTGGTGCATTTTCTGCCAGTTCATCCAATGACTCACCCGTATCGGTAAAAGCGCTCCAGGCGTGCACAATAACGGCAGAAAATTTAGCATTTGCCTTTTCTGCATTTAATTTATTGGCAATTGAAGTGGGCGTGCCGTCCCTGGGAGGATTTACACCACCGAAATTCCAGATCGAGTAGCGCACCGTTACAACCGGGATATCATACCCCTCTTTATTTGTGACCCACATGATTTCGCCGGCCCCTTGCGCATAAGAGGGAGCATACTGGATAACAACAATCCCCTCGAGCTGATCATTGGCATCAACAAAAGCCTGATAGGCTTCTTTAGCGGGAGCTGATTTGGGATCGTGTGCAATTTGTTCAAGCACCTTGATCTGATGCTGCCGCATGTGAGCAGCAACTTTTTCGGCTAACCCTGAAAGCAGTTCCGTTCTGTTGGCACTCTGCCCAAAATCGTCGGAATAATAATATCCACCACCAAAACTTTCGATTAAGGTTGAGTTTTTATTTTGCAAATTTAATATTTTCTCAAATTGGAGAGGATCAATCTGGCTTATATTGGATGCTGTTATACCAAAACTCATTTTTACATTGTCAACATGGGGATCGGTGTAATAACTCTCGATAAAACCATTCATCATCCATCCGGCGTGAGCACCATCGGAAAGATAAAACGAGACAAAGTTTTTATCTTTCGAATAATCAATGTCGTGCGGGTCGAGCACCTCAGCTAAAACAGGTTTCTGGCGTTCTTTATAATTATAAGAGAAATAGGGCATATTAAATTCTCCAATAGCCACCATCAAATTTCCACTTTTAGAAACCAGATTAACAAATTCATCTTCTCCCACTCCGGGCTCCCATCCGTAAACAGGTGAGTTGGGTTGCAGCCAGGCCAAAACCTCCTTGAACAGGTCGGTATTTTGGCCCCCGGCAGCCGTTCCCTTCTCCTTATTCAGGTTGATAACAAAGAGGTCGTTCGCGATGGCAAAATCGGCCAATTCACCTGTTTGAACAGGCATAACCACCACCGCGCGGTTGTTGCAATATTGCTTAAACTCGTTCCACGAGTCAACGGTAGTTTTATTAGTTGCATCATAGACCATCTGAAAGCCATTGTCATCAAAAAATTGCTGATCACGCACATCCACGATGATGGCCTCATGAACATGAGAGGCCACTACACCTACCACGCTGCTTTCGGGGTTATTCCGGACATCTGTTAAAACATAATTCCTACCCAATACATTCATAACCCCTCCATCGAGAGGAAGAAATCCGGGATTAGTCAACATATTTCCGGCCCAAACGATAAAACTGGGTCCTGCCATTCCCAGGAATCTTCGAGCCTCCTGGTATGAAGGGATTCCATTTCCTGCATCCATCCACATACCCGTGGTAACACCACCGGAGGCAACAGCCTGATCATTAATCCCTGTAAGAGATTGACATAATAAATGGTATTGAAGACCAAATCCACCCCCTGCACTAATTTCGCCCCCCGGAACATCAGGATCATTTCTGTTTCCCAGCCAGGTTGCATAAAGCTCATAATGTATCTTCGGCAATTGAGACATCATATCGGGATGCCAATATTGGCCCCGATCCTGGATAGGATCATATTGCTCTACATAATATTTGGGGTCCGGATCGTCTGCTCCCATATTCACTCTGTTTTCATCCAGGGGAGAGTCGTAGAGTCGATCGCAACCGGTAAAAATGAGGATGCCTGCTAAAAGGGAAAATAATATCTTTTTCATTATAATTTCGGTTTTAATGATTAGTTGTTGTATCCATCGTTCTGATTCAACCCCTCCAGCTTAATCTTCTCATCATAAGGGATGGGGCGAACACGGTGCATTTCAGATAGGTTATTGTATTTTTGAACCAAAGGATTTAATCTTGCGCGAGAAAGAAGCTTATTGGTACGTTTCAGGTCGAACCATCTGTCGTGTTCTCCAAACAATTCAATGCCTCTCTCCTCCAGTAATCTGTCTAAAGACAAATCCGTGACATTGTCGATTTTCATGACCTCATAATTCTCAGTTGATTCAGCGGCTCTGTTTATAATAGCGTTCACTTTTTCAAGAGCTTTCTGAAATTGTCCATCTTTCAAATAAGCTTCTGCACACAAAAGATAAGTATCGGCTAACCTGAAAATAACATCTTCACGCGTTCCTTTCCCTCCCCAGTCAATTTTAGTCTCTTTAAACTTTTGAGACATAGGCATGGCATCTGTTTTCCAATTCATGGAAGGCAAGGCCGGCACCCAGTTGTATTTTCCATCCGCATCCTTAAAAGGATAAAAGTAAACAGCTCCTTTATTATTATTGGAATCATCATTCCACCGGGGAAAAAAGATGCCAAGTTCCCCATAGTTAGGATTTTCGACGTCATTCACAATGAACTCTCTCTTAAAAATAAAATCATACCTGTTGTCAATTTCCGGGTATTTATACCATTCATGTACCATGGGATTAACCCATATATAACGTTGCATAAATGAATAGTCATTTTGATTAAGCGTAAACATCCCGGGGTATAACGCTGTAATATTAAATCCAAACTGTGTATGCTGAGGGTTTCCTCCACCATTAAAATTTTTGTCGCTGCCGTACTGAATGGCCCAAATAATCTCTTCGTTGTTCTGATTATCCTCACTAAACACGTTAGCGTATTTATCCAAAAGCTTATATTCCTTCATGTTGATGATGGATTCAAAATTTGCAATGGCACGTTTCGCATCGTCCTGTTCGGCATAAGCACGGTACGACCGTGTAAGATACAATTTACCCAACAATTGAAGAACCGCCGCGTTTGAAAGCCGGCCAGCTTCAGCAGCCCTGTCCGGTAGTTTTCCCGTGATATCGTTTAATTCGTCAATCATAAAACCATATACACTCTCCTCACTGTCGCGATTGACTTTGGTAATCAATGAGCTCACCTGGGTATTCTCATCCAACAAAAGAGGAACAGGTCCAAAGGTCTCTACCAGGTAATAATAAGCCATCGCCCTGAAGAAACGTGCCTGAGCTATAAGTGCATTATATTCATCACCGGCAGTTTCGGGTGTGGCGCGATTAACGATTATATTGCCTTCCTGCACTATCTTGTACAATAGATTCCAGTAACCACCTATCACAGGAGAAAGTCCACTGAGATCTTTATTGTATCCATTGAATTGTGCTGAAACAGGACTTTCGTCGGTGGCCATGTACATGTCGGTGCCAAAAAACTGCAACACGGAGGTGTTAAACACTGTTCTATATTTATCGTAGATGTCTATCAACAATTTTTCCTGTCCTGTTTTTGTATCGTAATACTCAAGGGTAACAGCCGATGGATTGTCTATTTCCAAAAAACTGTCACATCCCTGTAGGGCCATCACAAATGCTAAAATTGCAACAGCTGACCTTTTATATTTTATAAATTGTTTCATATCTTAATCAATTAAAATTTAATATTTAATCCAAATGAAAACGTCATAGGATAAAGAGAAAGCTGTGAACTTAAATTTTCACCGATAATCTCAGGATCCGAACCCAAATAGGAACTAAAGGTAAATGGATTTTGTACTGACAGATAAGCTCTTATGCCTTGCATATTGAGTTTGTTGAGGGTATTTTCCCCGAGGGAATATCCCATCGTGATGTTTTGAATCTTTAAAAACGTGCCTGGAGTTTGGGCCAGAACCTGTGTCCATAAAGCTTCTAGTCCTATCCCCGGGTACTTATTGTTTCTATTTTCGGGGGTCCAATAGGGAACATCCAACTTATTCCAGTCCTGATTATTTATCCCTAAAAAGTAAAATGTAAAGGGATCGCTGTAAAGCCCGCCCACGCGAGAATACATATAAACCGACAAATCCCAGTTTTTGTAAGTGACTGTATTGGTCATTCCTGCCGTCCAATCAGGAACAGGTGCACCCAGGATTTTGTAGTCATTGGCATCAATCAGGTCATTGTTATCCTGATCCACAATTTTGGGCCATCCGGGAGCAGCACTGTATTTTGCGGCTTCCTCCTTTTCATCCAGTTGCCATATACCTGCTTGTTCCACATCGTAATACACATGGATAGGCTCCCCTATAAAGCGCCGATTGGCCAGGTCGTCTTTTTTGGTTCCATCCAGATCAATAATTCTGTTTCTGTTGAGGGAAAAAGTTAAATCGGTTCTCCAGGAAAAATTTGGTTTCGAAATATTCACCGTGTTCAAGCCCAACTCGATACCCCTGTTACCTGTGGTACCAATATTTTGCAAAATACTGCTGAACCCGTTTACATTGGCAATTTGTCTTTGGAAAATCAAATCTGAAGTTTCACGATCATATACATCAACACTTCCAGAAACACGATTATTTAAAAAACCATAATCCAATCCAACATTATATTCAGAAGTCATTTCCCATTTTAAATCTTCATTACCCAGACTGCTGCCCAGGCCAAAACCCTTTTGGCCATTGCCACCCATTGAGTATGCACTTAAATTTAATTTGGTGAGAGTTACGTCATGTCCTACATTGTTATTTCCTGTTTTCCCCCAGCTAAACCTCAGTTTTAAATTATCAATCCAATCTGTATTTGAGAGAAAGGATTCATTCTTTAATTGCCATCCGATGGCTGCCGAAGGAAACAGGCCCCATTGATTTCCGGAAGCCAAACGGGAAGTGCCATCGTAACGGGCAGTCAAAGTAAATAAATATCTGTCTAATAGCACATAATTGGCTCTTCCCATGAGTGAAAGCATGGAAGATTCCCAATAGTTACTGTAAACATTGGTAATTTGTTCGGCAGTTTGAATGGCGTGCCAATCTGATTCATATGGCAGGCCTTCCCCCGTCATACCGGAGCCCTTATGGGTGTCTTTTTGAGCACTAAATAAGCCAATAAAGTTTACATTATGAATTCCACCAAAAGTATCATCATAGGTAAAAGTGTTATCCCATACCCAGTTTGCATTAACCCCTTCACTTCGGGTTGCAAGGGGGTCTTTTACTCCCTGACCGTATTGGGTATCGGTACCTTCCCAGTTCCCATTTACGGCACCGTCGTACTGAAAGGCATACTGGGATTTCAATGATATTTGTTTTAAAGGCTTGTATTCAAGATAAGTTGCCACATTAAATGACCATCCCTCTGAAATATGTCTGCTATTTGCATCCTGTACAAATGGATTAACCCGTCCTCCGGGTCTGTGAGAAAAGGTGGGTGATCCATCCACTTCAAAACGACCCACGATCGGGGTAATTAAATAAGCATTAAATAAGGCATCACCGCTTCCATGATTAATCTCGCTTTGGGCGGTATATCCCTTTAAGCCAGCTTTTAATTTTTCGTTTAAGGTTTGTTCGATGCCTATGTTGGTGGTTAATCGATCAAATTTTTCGGACCCGGCAATACCTCCATCACTGGTATAACCAACACCAAATGAATAAGAGGTGTTTTTTGTTTTCCCATGAACCGAAAGACTTTGGTTGGTGGTAATGGCGTCTTTAGAGAATTCGCGGAGCCAATCGTAATATTCACCGTACTTCACATGTCTTCTTTCATTAGGCGTTAAAAAAGAGGGCGATGAAAGGGAAGATGCCCCAAATTTATTGGTCCACTGAGCGATCCTGAAATTGACATATTCCATGCCATTGCCTTTACTACCAAGCATATCGGGCATACGCGTGGGTGTTTTTAATCCCGTGTAACTGTTGTATTCGATACTAAAACCCTCCTTTTGTGCAGCACCTTTGGTGGTAATTATTACTACCCCATTGGCGCCCCTTGAACCATAAATAGCAGAGGAAGAGGCATCTTTTAACACATCAATAGACTCAATATCCTGAGGATTAATATTTCGCATTCCCGACTGTGAAGGAACTCCATCAATGACAAAGAGAGGTTCATTTGAATAATTGAATGAGTTGGCCCCTCTGATCTGTATACTCATGTTGGCTCCCGGCCTATTGGAGGCTTTACTCACCAACACCCCACTAACCCGACCATTCAAAGCCTCTGTAACATCTGTTGTCATAGATTTTGCAATTTTATCGCTCGATAGTGATTCGATGGAACCTGTGAGATCTTTTTTCTTCACCTTTCCATAACCAATTACAACTACATCACTTAACATCTCCACATTTTCTTCCAGGACAACTAGTAAAAAACCAGGATTTGAAACTTTCACTTGTTTGGTAATGAATCCTATATAAGAAAAAACGAGTGATTTACCCGGAGAAATTTCAATCTGAAAATTTCCATCCAAATCGGTAATAGTTCCGGTGGTGGTATTCTCAATAACTACATTAACTCCTGGCAGAGGAATCTCACTGGCATCGGTAACCTTGCCTTTCAAAATAAAAGAACTGTCCTGGGCACTTATATTGGTAAAACCCCACAGGCTTAAAAATATAAGCATCCACGTATTATATTTAATACAGCGTGTTATTAGCATTTTCATAATTTACAAATTATAAAGTTCTGTCTATAAACGATCATTAATTAAGTTGAAGAAAACATTTATTCGGTGGGTTTCCATTTATAAATACCTACCAGTTTGGCTGAATAATCACCCGTTTTATCAGGTATAGCCTCATCATCAACAGGCGTTTCGGTGAAGTCCCAGGCACATATCAGGTCACTTTCGTCACCGACAACATCCGAACTCATTAATGAATTAATTTCATTTGCTGATTTGGAAGCATTCCATAGCCTGAATTTCTTAATATAACCGCTCATGCATCTTGAATTATCGAGAGGTTCCACGAATGCCCACATCCTGGTATCCTCACTGTCGGTCACGATATTATCGGCCACTTCAGCACTCGCTTTTAGCTCGCCATTAATATAAAGCAATGTTTTATTTGCTGAAGCATCAATAACCGCCGCAATATGAAACCATTCGCCAATAGCAGGGGGTGCAGGCGTATAAATAACAGGAAGGGTTAAATCAGGATTGGCATTATCGGTACCAAAAGTATAGCGTAGAAGACTGTTTTCAACGCCCCAAAAGTGCAGCGACCATCCTTTGTAAGGCATGGGACTGATAAAGGTGGAGATAAAGGAACCAAATACAAACTCGATAAAACCGGGATCAACCTTGGCCCAGGTTTCAACAGTAAATTGAGAGCCTCCCATATAAGCCGGGGAAGAACCAAAGTCGATATATCCCTTATGGTCAATTCCGTTTACAAATAGTTCTGCCGGGGTACCAGCAGGAAGAGAAAGTATCCGTGCCTCGTCGAATAAATTTAGTGCTTTTTGGGCAGCCAGTATGTAATTGTCAATTTCAAATTGCAAGATAAAAACACCTGCGTTGGCTTTGGAAATACCCATCTTTAACTCTTTTAACGACGCTTCCAGATCATCGTAACTTTCCTGTGGATAAGTACCATCGGTTATTCCAATGGAAGCGGTATCGAGCCGGGCCTGAATTTCAGCTTTTAATGAATCCAATAACTCATAGTTCAATTCTCCGGCTTCATCCATTTTTTCATCTTGACATGCTACAAAAGCAATAAGAAAAAACATAAATAAAAATAAAATCGCGTTTTTCATAATCAGATTAGTTTAGGTTAATTTGTTTTGAGGAACGAAGAGATCGGGAAAAATCCGATAATCCCCAGACAAGTGTCTTTTTTTTGTTTGTGGTTTCTTTTCATACTTTTGTTTTTAGAGTTAGTAAATTGCAATTAGCCTGTGCGCTACTCGCGTTTTCTGAATACTGGCAGGAATCAGCCCTTACTGATTCTTGTTTTAAAATTGTTAGCCAAAACGGTTTGGCTATTGAAAAACAACAAAATTCACTTGCCACAACAGGATTTTAGGCGCACGAAGTCTGTCTTCAATGCTACTGGTTTAACCTGGGTAAAATCTTCCAGCAAATTTTTCAATAAGATGTCTACAACCCGCTCCCCAATTTCATACAGGGCCGTAATTTCTGTTATGGAAACTTTTTTCAATTTATCCGAATTTTTCGTTACTAAACCGGTTTGGCTTTCGAGCCAAAAAAAATAGTTTGGTTAAAACCATACAACTTTACTGTCCATGCTTTTAGCACAACTATTTAATGTGTCATTTTTAATTCAGAACTTTTCAAATATACAAACTTTAAAATTAAAACCAAATAATAAAGAAATAATTTTGCAGTTTTTTATTTGAGAAAGTCATTCTCGGCTATTCCAAAGATGGTATCGGCCCCATCTCAAACCTCAATTCGCCCCCATTTTGAATTGTTTGGATTAGGCAATTCAAACACAATAAATAAAAGGCAATCAAAGATTTTATAACCATAACACTATCTTTTATAATTTATATCCAATGAATATGAGTAAGGTGCGTCAGCATGGCTACTACCTCTGTTTATATTAGGAGTGGGCGACATCTCATAATCTATAACTATACCTTCCTGCAATTGTCTGGTTGTATAGTAGTTCTTATGATGAACACTCTCGTTTACCTTTGCATTCTCAATATAGACATTATCCTCACTATTATTTTTTGCTCTTATAATAAGATGCTTGCCATCACTCATTGTAATATCAATACCTTTAAACAATGGAGAGCCGATGGCATACTCTCCAGTTACCGGACATACGGGATAAAACCCCAACGCTGAAAACAGATACCATGCAGAGGTTTGACCATTATCTTCATCCCCACAATAACCGTCGGGTGTTGGGTGATAAAGACGACTCATTACCTGGCGTGTCCAGTACTGTGTTTTCCAGGGTTCACCTGCCCAATTGTACAGGTAAATCATGTGTTGTATGGGTTGATTACCATGTGCATACTGACCAAAATTCATAATCTGCATTTCACGAATTTCGTGTATCACTACACCGTATGCAGATTCATCGAAAACAGGGGGCATTTTGAAAACAGAGTCGAGCATGGAAACAAAAGATTTCCTACCCCCCATCAACTTCATCAAGCCCGCCGGATCATGTAAAACGCTCCATGAATAGTGCCATGCATTGCCTTCGGTAAAGTCTCCACCCCATGCAAAAGGGTTAAAGTCGGAACGAAATTCACCTTTTGAATTTTTACCAGCCATCAAATTATACTTTGGGTAGAATATATTCTTGTAGTTCATGCACCGTTTTTGAAATACATCTATAGTTTCCTGGTCCTTGCCCAAGGCTTGTGCCAACTTGAATATGCAAAAATCGGCATATGCATATTCCAGGGTACGGGCAGCGCTTTCTTTTACGTTTACATCGTTGGGTACATAACCTAACTTCTCATAGTATTTAATTCCAGCTCTTCCCACGGATGCGATCGAAGGATTTGCGTGGTATGCATTTTTATAAACCGCATCCCATAATGTATTGATGTCTATATCCTTTACGCCATTGAGGTAGGCCGAAGCTATAAGAGAGGTAGAATTAGAGCCTATCATAGCGTCGAAATGTCCGGGTGATGTCCACTCCGGCAACCAACCACTTTCCTTGTAAGTATTTACTAATCCTTCCATAATATACTTACTCTGTTCGGGGTAAAATAGGGTTAAAAATGGATGCACTGCACGAAAAGTATCCCAATATCCATTATCCGTATACATACGTCCAGGTAATATTTTGCCATTGAACGGACTATAGTGTACGATGGTGTTGTTGGCATCGTACTCAAAGAAGCTGCGTGGGAAAAGCAGGATACGATACAAGGCAGTATAAAACATCCGCACATTATCCAGGTCGTCGAGGTGGTTATCTTCTACCTTAAATCGGGAAAGATGCTTGTTCCAAATTGCCTTTCCTTTTGATTCAATATGAGCAAACGCTTTATTGCCAATCTCACGCTTAAGGTTAAGTTCAGCCTGCTCTGGGCTGATAAACGAGGAAGCAATACGTGCCGTCACTATCTCATCCTCCTTTGTAGAGAAAGTGAGTACGACGCCATTTCTATTTCCATTGCTCTCGTGCACAGTTTTCACAAATCCAGCATCCTGCCAAATTGAGAACTCCCGAAATGGCTTGTCGAATTCTATTACAAAATAATTTCTAAAGTTATCGGGAACACGAGGGAAAGAGTTCGCATTATTCAACTGTCTTGAATATCCTACAACCTTATTTTCTTCGGGAATTACCTTCACGTAGGAAGCTCTATCCAACGCATCGATGATCACATTAGACTTTTCCCCCTTTGGAAAGGTAAATTGCATGATGCATCCCCGCTCACTTGGGGTAAGTTCAGCAGTAACATTATATTCAGCAAGATAAACCTTATAATAATTGGGGCGAACCACTTCGGCCTTATGAGAGAACCAACTTTTGCGATCTTCTTCTAAAAACACTTTCTCACCTACGGTAGGTTGCAAGGTGAACACCCCATAGTCGCCAATCCAGGGGCTGGGCTGATGAGTTTGCCTGATGCCAGAGATAAAGTCGGCATTGTAAGAGTAAAACCAAACAGGGTTATTGCCGGGGTCGTAGGTTTGCGGCGCCCAATGATTCATTCCCCAGGGTAAGGCAATACAAGGATATATATTACCATTTGAAAGAGAAGGATTGGACTGCGAACCGACAATAGGTTTTACATATTTCGTAAAATCTTTTTGGGCAAACAACGTAGTGTGCAAAATCAACGCCACACCAATTGCCATCAACTTTTCAGTTATTCTCATTGTGATTTGTAATTTAATGGTTATTGATTTTTCAAAGTCGTTCAATATTCTTCAAATACCAAAAACCTTTTGTGAGTATGTTAAACATTTGAATTCAAATAGGTTGCTCAACCCATCAAAATAATACGTGCTATATGATCAATCTAACTTGTCTATGAAAATACCTCCT
>JACDJA010000866.1_pt1 | contig 29506 bp, 23 predicted proteins | sample 7449241 | NCBI WGS metagenome assembly JACDJA01 (sample SAMN14253289, study PRJNA609438) | sludge metagenome | isolation source: initial anaerobic sludge | collected 2018-12-20 | reverse complement strand
GTCAACGTCATTCAGGTGGCTATAGCAACAGGGTTCCACCTCTTCCCATTCCGAACAGAGAAGTTAAGCCTGTTAGCGCCGATGGTACTGCGTAAAAGCGGGAGAGTAGGTCGCCGCCGACCTTTACATAAAAGGCCGTTCCAAGTATCGGGACGGTCTTTTTTACGTTTACGCACTGCGTAAAAGCGGGAGTCCCGAGGGCTCGGGATAAAATCCGGTCGCCGCCGACCTTTAAGTAAAAAGGCCGTTCCAGAAAAGCTGGAACGGCCTTTTATTGGTGGTATGCGCAGAGAAGATTCGTGAATTTTCTCTACAACGGGTCATTTCAATTCCACACACATTAAAAATAGACCGCTTCGAACACTGCTAAAGGTGCTCTTCTGCCCACATTTAGACTTAGCGTATCGCCGTTGATAGTATAATTATCGGCAATTTCAAAAACTTCGAAAAATTCTGATTCATTAAACGCTACATCCGGGCAGGCTTTCATGGTGGTTGCCATTTGCGAAAAGCGAATCCTGTTCCCTTTTTCCAAAGAATAGTGGCCGTTAAAGGTGTTGCACCCAGCAAATCCAATGACCTTGGTTTCGTCGGTTTTAAGTATGAAGTAAACCTCACGTTCCTGATTTTCAACCATTGTTACCTTTTGCCCTTCCAGAGTTATCAGCTTCCAGTATTTTTCTGTGATGGCATTGGTATCCATTTCGCCTTCAATAGGCTCCGATACATTATTTTTTTTCTGTTTGTTTGCCTGCCCGCAAGAGCTACATGCAAAAATGGCGAATGCGGCCAGGGCCACGATGGTAAATTTAAGTTTCATAATTGTTTTAATTAGAGTTTAAAGTTAAATAGCTACTATATATTATTGCCTTAAGAGCTTTTTCGAAAGCACTTTAACGTTAGTGAGCGTGGGTGGTAAGAGACGCTTATGACTTACGCGAACCGGGCAGATATCTATGCCGCCACGTCGCGTATAGAGGCAGGCCACCATTAATTCCAGAGGAGCAAACTTGTCCCATAAGCGTTTGTAAATCAGTTCGCAAATCTCCTCGTGAAAGTGGTCTTCGTTGCGAATGGAAACCAGGTATCTGAGTAAACTTCCGGAGGTGGGTTGTTGCGGACCCTTTAAGTAAATAAAGACACTGCCCCAGTCGGGTTGATGCGTGATTTTGCAGTTGCTTCGGAGCAAATGGGTGCCCGTTTTCAGGGTCTCCGTGGTGTGATTCTTCAGGATTGAAGCCTCCAGAAGATGCGGAGATTCGTTGTAGTGGACAAAAGTAAGTGTTTCTATTTCGGTTGTCTCTTCAATAATCGGATAATCGGAGAAATCGAACGGGGAATCTTGATGAGAACCCTCAAAAAAATGAGCCTCAATAGTGGTGGACAGCGCCCGATTCAAATCTTGTCGAACGGTATCCAGCGCAAGGGCCACTCCTTCAGCGGGTGTATGCCCAAAACGCTCCATGTTTAATGAGTTGAGGTAGAGCTTCAACGATTTACTTTCGACCAGGTAGGGAGTGTCGGCAGGATAAATGATTTTGAGCAGGCCCGTAACCGGCAGACCTTTTTCTGTAAGGAAACCAAACTCATAGGCGTGCCATACGTCCTCCCCGAAGAATGGAAGCGCCTCTTCATCTATTGCATAGATGTCCCGGTTTAATTTTCGCGGTATCGCCAGCAAAACTTCCGGCGCATACCTTTGGGGATGCGGGGAAGGCTGTCCCAGATATTTCCCTTCAACAGGTTTCATTTCCATCGGTTATTTTTTATACCCCTGCAATAGGCCCGAACAGATCAATGTGTATTCTTGGGGCAAAACGCCATCCGTTGGCAATGGCTTGTTCCAGTACCATGGGTGTTGTTTTATCCAGCTCTTCGCGGTTGGCTCCCAAAGGCATTAACAATATGTCCTGCGGTTGCCATCCTTTCAGCGGGGTGAGGAAATCCTCTTTTATCTCATTTATATCGGTGGTTTTACCAACCACAAACTTCAGTTGCATCTCCTTGTCAGTACTGTTACAAAGGTCGATATAACGTTGTAATACAGCTAGGTTTCGTCGTTTTTTGCCATGAAAACTAAGTGGCCCCGAAGGTCTTAGGTTATAGGCCTCCAGCTTTTCTGGAGATGGGGTAGAGTTACTAAGCTTGGGCGACACACTAAAGAGGTCAATATGGCGGGCCACCTCTTCAGCAAACAGGGTGCCATTGGTTTCGATGGTGAGATGAAGCTCCAATTCCTGCTTGAGGTTCCGGAGCAATTCAGCCAGAGCATCTTTTTGCAGTAGGGGTTCACCACCGGTAATCACGGCATGTTTCAGGGGACCGAGGTTTTGCCTCACCAGTTTTACCACTTCAGTGGTTTCCAATTGTTTAAACGTATCTGAATCAAAGGAGGCATAAGGCGTATCGCAACGGGAAAAAGTGCCGTCGGGCATTTGCCAGATGCATCTTAAGTTGCATCCCCCCAGGCGGATAAACAGAGAGGGCATTCCTGCCAGTTTACCTTCTCCCTGAATGGTGCCTGCAATAGGCAGACCTGTGGCAGGCCGGGATGAGAGTGGTTGCCCCTCCGAATCGCGAATGATGGGAAAGACCCCTTCGTTGGCCAATACCAGTTTACTCATTATTCAAAGCTTTATCTGTTATGCCGGCTTCGGCAAAGGCTTTGGCTCTGAGCAGGCAACTGTCGCAGGTGCCACAGGGCTTTTCTCCTCCCCGGTAACAACTCCAGGTGAGTTGGAAGGGAACATTCAGTTCCTGGCCAATTTGTATTTCTCTGGCTTTGGTTTCGTGTAGAAAAGGGGCATGGATGCGGATGGGCATCCCTTTTTCAGCCCCCATCACAGTGCCCATATTCACAGCCTGTTCCATAGATTTGATAAAATCCTCGCGACAATCCACATAGCCCGAGTAATCCACCTCGCTCACACCTATAAAGATATCACGCGCTTCTATAGCTTCGGCGTAGGAGGCTGCAACCGACAGGAATACCATGTTACGGGCAGGAACATAAGTCGCAGGAATTGATTTTCGCTCCACAGCCCCATTTTCCACCTCCATAGAGGCATCGGTGAGGGAGGAGCCACCCCACTGGTCGAGTCTAAGAGAAATTACCTGGTGGGCGGCTACCCGGGCTTCATCAGCCAGAGCTTGTGCAGCGTTTAGTTCGCGGCCATGTTTTTGCCCATAATCGAAGGAGAGGGCATGTACCTCAAAACCCTGTGAGCGGGCCAGCCAAAGTGTAACGGCCGAATCCAGCCCTCCGGATAACAATACAATAGCGCGTTTCATCTCTAAAGTTTATTCTTTTTCCAGACATCATTTTCATTGTTGAACAAAGCAACAGATGGCCGTATTGGTCGTTTAAGTGTTTGAACCATACATTAAAACCGGGGAGAAGAATAACGTCACAAGAGATGCAACACAGCAAAAGCAGGAGATAAAGTCTGAGATTTTTGCGTATATTTTTCAGGACCCATAGTTTTATTTTACGACAGGATGGTTTCGAACTGTCTTTTATTTTTGTGCTACAAAGATAGTAAGAATGAAGGAATAATTGTGAAAAAAAGTGTAAGATTGGCTGGAGTTTTCCATTTTTGCAGCTGGTAAATGGTTCTCTTAGAAAAACAGGATGCCACAAAGGCGCAAAAGCATGAAGTAAAAAATATAATATTTTGATTCACAGGATTTTAATTACAGTTACATGCTTTGTCAGTTTGGGCTCTTCCGGATTTGCCTCTGGTTACTCATGGGAGCCCGATACGGTGGTTCCCCCCAATCAATATTCTGTTTCAGTGCTCTATCATCAGGGAATAGTAATTCCGCATCATCCCAATATGCTTTATTTCATTGATGATTTCTCAAGAGGGGTGGAGATCAACTATGGCTTATTGCGGTTTGACAAGGGAGGGTGGCAACAATGGTACAACTTTCCGGAGGTGGGGATAGGCCTCTTTTATAACTCATACGGCAATCGGCATATCTACGGCCAGGGATTGGCTTTGTATCCATATTTGCATTTCCCTATGGTACGAACACCGCAGTTTTCGTTGAAAAATAAGGTAGCCTTGGGTCTCGGATATACCAACCGGCCATTTGACTACCAACATAATCCGGAGAATCATATTTTTGGCGCCTATCTGAATGTATATGTAGGTTTGGGATTATACGCCTCATACCGGGTTTTAAAAGATTGGTCGGTGAGTGCTTCTGCTTCGCTTAATCACATGTCCAACGGAGCCAGCCGTAAACCCAACAACGGCATCAACACCTTTACACTTGGGGTGGGAGCTACCTACCATTTTATGCCCGACCTGCTGCCAAAACTGCCGCGTCAGGTGGCTCCGCGAACCAACCAGCGCGATGTGCAGGTGTTTGTGAACTATGGCCGCAGTCAGGCCACCGATTATAACTTCAATATTTTCTCATCCGGTAGCCTCAGTATCCATCATTTGTGGCATCGATCGGTAAAATCGGCCTGGAGTGCCGGCCTGGAGGTTTTTTATTTTGGTGCCGCCCCCTTTGTGTTTCAAACGTTTAATAATGCTGATTTAGATGCACAGCGCCTCTTTTATGGGGCCAGTGGCGGAAGGCATTGGATAATGGGTTCAACCACTGCTTTTGTCTATATGGGCGTATATCTTTATTCCCAGATAGATACGCCGCAGCCTGTTTATCCCAGAGTGGGTATTCATCAGAATATTACCAAAAATCTGATCGCTAATTTTAGCATTAAGGCCAGCTTTTTCAGAGCCGAATTTATGGAGTTCGGAATAGGCTATCGGTTCAAATATAAAAAGGATTCGTTATGAGAAAGTATGGTTTATATCTGATAACAGCGCTGATTCTTCTTCTGTCGGGATGTGATTATATGGATGCACTCACCCGCGACGACGAAACGGTGCGTAAAACATTGCAACTGGAGCCCTTTGATGAAGTGGTGGTGGAGACTTCGGTGAAGCTGATATTGAGAAACGACAGCGTTTACAAAGCCAATCTGGAAGGGGCTGCCTTTGTGCTATCAAAATTAAACATAAAGCAGGAGGGAAGCACTATTCATGTGGAGGCCGGTGGCACCGGATTTAGAAAAAAGCAGGCTGCTGAAGTGACATTGCATGCTCCCTCGTTTAAAAGACTCACCTCTAACTGGCCTGCTGAGATTGCTGTTCACGACACTCTAAGGGTTGACCATTTTTCGATGGTGATTAACGGCAGAGGGGCATTTACCGGCAGTAACTTTACCATTAAAGCCAGGAGTCTATCCATCGCGGCTTACGGCAGCAATGTGGGGACCCATATCTTCAGAGGAGAGACGGAAACATTCCATGTAATTTCCGAGGGGCTCGCCTCAATAGATGCCCGGGAGCTGGTTGCCGGCAAAGTATATTATACCCAGAGATCGGTAAATCCCGGATACGTTTTTGCCACAGACCACTTAGAGGTGAAGATGGCTGCTGCCGGCAATATCTATTTTTGGGGCACTCCGCAGATAAATGTTGAGAACCAGCCGCCAGCTTACAAAGTGGAGTTAGGAAAAGTAATGGATCACAGTCAATATAATCCCTAATCCTTTAATTCTTAATCTGTAATCCCTAATTCTGTACGCCTGATTTGCTTTCAGCTCTCAGCTTTGAGCTCTTTCTATATCCTTTCAGTTACCAGCTCTGAGCTGCCTACCACCACCCTTGTCGCAAATTCAGGCGCAGTATCGATGTGCTTCTTCACTGCACATAGTTCGGCTGAGCTGATCAATGCTTTCTTATACTTCTCAGGAAAATCATCAGGCACTTCAATTTCCAGATGGATTTTTCCAAAGAGGCGGGCATTCGGATCGTACTCCATCTTTTGTATAATCCGGATGTTATGGGTTGAGATACCCCGTTGCTCACAAAAGGATTTGATATAGATGCCGGCGCAGGTTCCAATGGAAGCCAAAAACAGGTCGAATGGTGCGGGAGCACTTCCCTCACCACCACCGCGCACAGGTTGATCGGTTTTGATGATGTGACCGTTATAGTGGGCATTTACTTTTTTGCCCTCTTCAAGTGTTACTATGAGTTCATTCATTGTTAATATGTTCTTGTTTAGATATGCAAATATATGCATTTATCAGAATATAAAAAACAATCCAGGTAACCTCATTTAAAATAGGGGCTGCTGAATAAATATTAAGGTGCTAAAAATAAGGAGATTATACCGACTTATAATCAACCAGGTGCAAGGAAATATGGCAAAATTTCAAAAACGTCTTGCAGCATTACGGATTGTTCGCCTCCTGCTTGTGCCGGAGACGAAAAGATGGGTCCGACATGCTACACCGGGCACGTGATTGGCATCGCCATCCCGGCCCTGTCCTGCCTGCCCCCTGCCTGCCGGCCGGCAGGCGTATTTTAATCGGGAGAGTTATTCAAATTTGCCCCCGTCCGGCAGCTGCCGGACGGGGACGATAATCTGTTACTTGTTTACACAAAGGGATAAAGCTGTTGTCTTATGTCCCCGGTCTTAGCCGGGGGCAAACTTGAATAACCTCTCGATTAAAATGCGGGACAGGCTCCGATCACGAATGCGTAGCTAAGAGTGAATCGGGGGGTAGAAGTCGGTACTTCAGGTTCCAGGCACAAGCCTGGGGCCAACTTTAATATTGGGAACTGAAGCTAATTCTTAAACAGCAGGCCCTAAAATAGTTAGAAATCTTAATTGAATAAGTGGCAGGCGGCAGCTTGTAGTATCCTGTTAATCAGACAGGTACGAAAGGACTATAGAAGTCATTAAACCCCGACATTATTACCTTGTTTTATTTCAAACGTGCATGAAGGCCTCAAGATGGTAACCAAGGCACAAAGGTTTGTCTATGAGTTACCGAATAGATGTCTCACCCGGTTGCCAATGACAGAATTTAGCAAACGCCAGTTCATCAGGCGATAAGATAACACCTCTTAATAATGAATAGGTTAAAACAGCGAATGTAATTTGTTGTTTTCAAGTATGGTTATCCCTTTTGGAGCACCTTTAATGGCAAAGATCATCACTTTGGCAACCTGCACAGCTTCAATGGGACGGTATTTTAAAAGGGGGCCTTTCATTATGGGAGCCAATGGTTTTAAAATGTTCCTGGCCACATCTTCCGATCCTCTTTTCTCATCTCTTTTTCCAAGCAGGAGGGAAGGACGAACTATAAGAACTTGTAGGATCCCCGCATTTGCTACTGCCTCTTCCATTTTGCCTTTAGTGCGAAGATAAAAGTTCCGGCTTTTGGCATAGGCACCCATTGAGCTTACCACCGCCAGTTTGGGAATGTTGGTTGCTTTGGCTTTCTGAGCTATGCGTTTCACCGCGTGCAGGTCAACCTCCTCAAAGGCGCTTTGTGATCCGGCTTTTTTTATAGTAGTACCTAAAGCACAAAACACCACATCAACGCCTTTTTCCATTTTAAAGTCATAGGTATCAAAAGGTTTATATGTTGACTTTTCCCCTATGTAAAGTGGTGGTTTGCGCGAATAACAGTATATTTTGGTAAAAGAGGTGTCTCTTTCCAGCTCCTCAATAAGCGCTTTGCCTACCAACCCGGTTGAGCCAAATACTGCTGCAGTGAGTGCCATGGTTTTTCTATGTGTTGAGGAATTTTGAAAGTGTATCGATCAATATTTGTAATCGGATAGGCTTGGCCAGATAATCGTCGCATCCGGCTTCCAGGCATTTCTCCCGCTCTCCCGACATTACATGAGCTGTTTGAGCCACTACGGGCACCTCCGGGCGAATTTTCTTAATCTCTTTCGTGGCTGTATAACCGTCCATGATGGGAATTTGTAAATCCATCAGAACCAGATCCACCTCATTGTCGCGAAACATATCAACCGCTTCACGACCATCGCGGGCCCAAATAATTTTAGCATGGGTGCGCCGAAGTGCTGCGTCAAAAAATATTTTGTTGGTATCCACATCTTCAACCACCAAAATTACTTTATCACCCCAATCCTGGTTCAGAACTTTACTTAAATCTGAATCTGTCGTCATTTAAAGCTGCGTTATTTTTGTTTATATCAAAAAAGTCAACTCTCAAAATTAATATATATATTTTAAGTTTCTTCAAAAAGTGTAGAAATAATTTCTGTAGGCAGCTTTTGTGCAACGATTTAATTATTTATCGCTTCCTTTTTGCCCGATATACAGTTGCTCCTCTATCGATTGAGGCAATTCAACCTCAGATTTAGATGTTTCAAAAAATAAACCAGTGATCCTTTTCTGAAGTCAAAAGATTTTTGTTAATTTGATGGTATCGCCTCTATGGAGAGAGGTTTCTTGTATTTGCTTTATATGAAGTTGGTTATCACATTATGGGAAATAGAGCGGGTGTTACAATTGCTTTTAAAAGGATTGTAATTACCATTTTAATATTTATAAATATTACGGGATTAGGGGCACAAGGCATGGCGGGCGTTGATTCAATATTAAATACGCTTTCGTTAAAAGAAAAAATTGAGTTGATACTCATAGCCGTTTCACCCGAAAACAGAACTAATAAATGGTCCGATAAAGAGGGATTTACGCTTTTAAGTCCTGACTCTTTGGCATCCCTTTCTACAGTCTCTGCAACGCCATCGCGCGCCCTTCTGGATGCCAGGGATGGTTTTATAACCCATAGGGTATTGCCACCATTCCCCGATATCCGGGCCATCTCAGTTTTAAAAAATAAAGAGGATCGGGATTTATTAAAAAGAGATCTTCTGAATCATCTTTCAACGCATGGATTCACCGGGGTATTGGCATCGGGCAGATATCTGTTTGGCGATGATGTGACACGGAGAGATGTTCGCATTTTACCGGACACACCCCAGTTGGCGTTATGGATACCTGTTTTAGGTGGTAGTAGAGTTACGCAATTAGCGGTCACCTATATGCCCGATGATCTGTTTGCATTAAACCGGAATCGTCTGTCACGCGCACCCGACAGTGACGATATGGATCGGGTGATTGTATGGGCGCCCTCTCTGGAGATTCTGAAGTCGAAATTTTCATTTGAAAAAAGGATAAATGAGGGCTTTTTGTTTCTTACGCGCAACTATGCGAAGGATTTTAACCGCCTTTGGAGAGCATACGATAACAAATGGCTCAACAGGGAGGATCTGGACAGGAGTTGCCGCAATGTCCTTCAGGCGCTCCGGGATGCTCAGGATGAGCCCATTGTAACCGACACTCCTCCATTGATTTATACCGACCTGGTTCGACGAAAAACTCTGGAAGGTGCCGTTCGTCTGTTTCAGGGAGAGACCGGCCCTTTTCCCCTTACCAATTTGAGTAATATTTCAATAGCCGTGGTAGCCGACAGCGATGTGCCTGCCCGCGAAGAATTTACCCGTATGGTGGCCAGGTACCTTCCCCCAACCGACGATCCGTCGAGGGCCAATCTTGTGTTTTGGCTCACCGCTAAAAAAGATGTGGACAACGCGTTTATCAATGAGAGAGTCTCGGGGATACGTCAAAAATTTAAGAAAGCCCGTGTGGTAATGTTCCGGGCAGGTAACCCCTCTTACATAGACCTTAAAGAGATACCAGAACAATTGAATGCCCTGATAGCAGGCAGCAGCAACTTTCCTTTTGTATGGGAATCTATGGCTCAGGCGGCTTTCTCGGGTTTAGAGGTCAATCTTTGCACGGGTGAAGAGGGTTGGAACAGCAAACTTATGAACCATTCACATGCTCTGCCTGCAACACGCCTCAAATATGGAGTTCCGCTGGAGGCAGGCCTGAATCCCGACTCGATGGTTAAAATAGATGAAATAGTGGGTAAAGGCATTTCAGAAAAAGCGATGCCCGGAGCCCGCGTGATGGTGGTCTGTCGGGGTGTAGTGGTGTGGGACAAAGCTTACGGCTGGCATACCTATAAGCGGGATCATCCGGTGCAGGAGGACGACCTCTACGATTTGGCCTCGGTAACCAAGGTGACTGCCACCCTCCCCGCCCTTATGAAACTTTACGACGAGGGAAAATGGGCCCTGACAGATACTCTTTCCCGGTTTTTCCCGGAGGCAGATACCACCGACAAAAGTGGCATCGTAATTAAAGATCTTCTTTTGCACGAAAGCGGCCTGCCGGCTTTTATCCCCTTTTATCTGAATACCATCGATCGTAAAAATTTACGTGGCGGCCTCTTTTCCCGCCGCTATTCATCGCTTTATCCGATTCAGTTAGACAGCCGGATCTATTTAAACCGCACTGTTTCATATCGCCGCGATTTGTACAACACAAAGCAAGACTCTCTTTTCAGCGTGCCGGTGGCGCGGAATTTCTTTCTTAACTATCATTATCTTGATTCTATTAATAATCAAGTGCTTTTAGCACCCGTGCGCACCCATCATACGTACCTTTACAGCGATTTGGGATTTTATTTCCTGGGTGAGATGGTTCCCCGCATCTCGGGAATGTCGATGAATCAATACGTTTCGACCTATTTCTATGAGCCTTTGGGCGCCAAAACAACCACTTTTTTGCCTCTGAATACCATTGCCCCCGAAAGGATTGTGCCCACCGAACAAGACGATGCTTTCAGAAAGCAATTGTTACGGGGATGGGTGCACGACCCGGGAGCAGCCATGATGGGTGGCGTGGCGGGGCATGCAGGGTTATTTTCTTCGGCAGGCGATTTGGCTAAAATCATGCAAATGTTTCTGAACAAAGGGACCTATGGCGGCGTTAGGTTTCTGAAGCCCGAAACCATAGAAGCTTTTACCCAAACTCAAAATGGCCAAAATCGCCGGGGATTAGGCTTCGACAAACCGGATACACAGGATACCACGAAGAGCTCAGCCTCCAAATATGCTTCATCACTCTCCTATGGGCATACAGGTTTTACCGGCACCATGGTGTGGGTTGACCCGGCGGTTGATTTGGTTTATGTATTCCTTTCCAACCGGGTACATCCTCATCAATATAACCGAAAGTTGATAGAGGACAACATCCGGGCCCACGTGCAAGACGTTATTTATAAATCGCTCATAATAAAAAAGGACGAACCCGAAACATTTTTAAATTCTTTAAAGGCACTGACTTTATAGATGCAAATGGTAAATAAAAGGTGTATTTTTGTTTTTCAAGGAGGCATTCTTAATCATTTTTAAAAAATACTGATATGATAGAAGATTTTAATAAGAAAATTTCGCTGGTAGGGCGATTTAAGAATCAGGGCTATCACGACGATCCCTATTTGAGATCGCTAATTACCAAATATGAAAAAATTGCTACACGTGTTTACGGCTCCTCCTCTGAAGGTTCCAAGTCGTTGGCACGTGAAATAGCTGAAGACATCCGAGGGAAAAGTGCCAAAAATGAAAATTGTGTGCTGGGGCTGGCAGTTGGTTCTGCACCCATCGAAGTGTATCAGGAGCTGGTTCGAATGCACAAAGAGGATGGATTGAGCTTCAAAAATGTTTTGGTGTTTGGCGTCATGGAATACTGGCCCATCAGCAATGATGCATTGCAGAGCTTTAATCGTCATATCTACGAAAAGTTTTTCCAGTACATCGATCTGCCTAAAGAAAATATATTTTATCTGGATGGCACCATCACTCAGGAACATATCTACGATTTTTGCCGTCAGTTTGAAGATAAAATCGAAGAGGTGGGCGGCATCGACATCCAGGTGCTTGGTATTGGCCGAACAGGGCATATCGCTCTTAACGAACCGGGCTCGTCGGTGAACTCTCTCACCAGGCTGGTTAGTCTCGACGATGTGACCCGCACCGAAGCTGCTTCTGACTTTTTCGGGAAAGAAAATGTGCCTCGAAAAGCCATTACCCTGGGGGTTAAGACTATACTTAAAGCTGGCAAGATTAGGATATTGGCCTGGGGCGAAGGGAAAGCACACGTGCTTAAGCGAGCCATCGAAGGAGAGGTTACCGAAGAGATTCCGGCTTCATTTTTTCAGGATCATGACAATGCCAGAGTGATTATCGACGAAGCTGCCGGGGCCGAGCTTACCCGCATAAAAACACCCTGGCTCATCGACTCGGTGGTGTGGGACGACCGCCTGGTGCGAAAGGCAGTGGTGTGGCTTTGCGAAAAGGTGGACAAACCCATCCTTAAGCTCACCGAGAGGGATTACAACGACAATGGCATGGGCGATTTGATGGCTGAAAAAGGTGCTGCCTATGATATTAATATTAAGATATTTAACGATTTACAGCATACAATTACCGGATGGCCGGGTGGTAAGCCCAATGCTGATGATACCCACCGGCCCGAACGACGCTCTCCATTCCCCAAGCGGGTGATCATCTTTAGTCCGCATCCCGACGACGACGTTATCTCCATGGGTGGCACCATGCTCCGTTTGGTCGATCACGGACACGACGTGCATGTCGCCTATCAGGTGTCGGGCAGCATTGCAGTAGGCGATTCCGATGTACTTCGATTCATCGATTTTGTGAAAGATTATAGCCATTCGGTTGAAGGCGGGGACATCACCAAACTGGAGGAGCAGCATGAAAAGATTCGCCATTTCCTGCAAAATAAAAAAGCCGATCAGGTTGACCTTCCCGAAGTGCGTACCATAAAAACACTCATTCGCGAAGGCGAAGCTAAAGCAGCCTGCCGTTATGCGCGCGTTAAAAAGGAGAACGTGCACTTTTTAAAACTGCCTTTTTACGAAACAGGAGAAGTGGAAAAGATGCCCATCGGACCCGACGATATAAGAATTGTGGCAGACCTTATTCGCAAGGTTAAGCCGCACCAGATTTACGCTGCCGGAGATTTGTCCGACCCCCATGGGACCCATCGTGTATGTCTGGATACCATTTTTGAAGCCATTGAGCAGCTTAAATCGGAAGCATGGATGAAGGATTGCTGGGTATGGCTCTATCGTGGTGCCTGGCATGAGTGGGACATTCATCAGGTAGAAATGGCGGTTCCCATCAGTCCCGACGAATTGCTTCGTAAACGCACTGCCATATTCAAACACCAGTCGCAAAAGGACGGGGCTATGTTCCTGGGCAGCGACAGCCGCGAATTTTGGCAACGGGCCGAAGAGCGTAACCGAGGTACGGCTAAAACTTACGACGACCTTGGAATGGCCGAATACGAAGCATTTGAAGCCTTTGTGAGGTACGAGTTCTAGTAGAAAGGGAATACAGAAGACAGAAAGCTCCCTGCCTGCCGGCAGGTAGGGAGCTTTCTGTTTTCGGTCTCCTCTGCCTCCCGTCTGGTTAGGGTGCTTTATAAAAAGCCTCAAAAGCCCTTATAATATATTCATGGTCCTTTACACCTCCCAGTTCTCTTGCCGAATGCATGGCCAGCATAGGGTTGCCCACATCCACCGAGCGCACATCCAGTTGTCCGGTAGATACATTGCCCAGAGTTGAGCCACTCGCCATATCCGACCGGTTCACAAATTTTTGACAGGGAATATTTGCACTTTTACAAAGTGACTCGAATACTGCGCCACTGTCACCATCGGTGGTATATTTTTGGTTGGCGTGTATCTTAATTACCGGTCCCCGGTTTATCAACGGGTGCAGCACGGGATCGTGTTTTTGTGTATAGTTGGGATGAATGGAATGTGCCATATCGGCCGAAACCATGAAGGAGCGGTAGAGGGTCCGTTGAATCTCTTCGGTATCCTGATGAAGATGGTGCAGGATGCGTTCAAACAAATTTCGCAACAGGGGCGATCCCGCACCTTGCTTGGTTACGCTGCCCACCTCTTCGTTGTCGAAGATGCAAAGCATTTGAGTCGCCGCCGATGGAGGAGCAGCCGTTAAAGCCTTGAGCCCCGCGTGAACCATGGCCAGGTCGTCGAGCTTCCCGCTGGAAATGAACTCGTTGTGAACTCCCATGATGCAGCCCCGTGCGTATTCATTTACAGTGAGATCAAAATCGAGTATTTGGGAAGCATCCACACCTGTTTCCTCTGAAATTAACCGGATGAGAAAGCCCTCTTTCTCCAGCTTGTCGTTTAAAATCGCTGCCAGTGGCAGCATATCTGTCTGCTTATTAAGTTCCACCCCTTCGTTTACCGAGCGGTTGAGATGAATGGCCAGGTTGGGAATGATGAGCAGGGGACGGTTAAAGTTTACCAATCGCTGTTCCGGATGCAGCATATCGTGGCTTTTAATGATTACGCGACCGGCCAGCGAAAGCGGACGATCGAGCCAACTCATTAATATGGGGCCGCCATAAACTTCGGTGTTCAGCTTCAGATAGTAATCCTCAACCATCATTTCGGGGGCAGGTTTTATTTTAAAACCGGGAGAATCGCTGTGCGCACATATCAAACGCATGCCTTCCCGGGCAGGTTCTCCTGATCCAATTGCAAACGCAAAAAGTGCCGAGTCGTTGCGGGTGGTATAATACTTTCCTCCCTTTTTCAGTTGCCATTTATCGGTGAGCTCCAGTTTTTCATATCCAGCTTCATCCAGCATCAGCGAGGCATTTTCGACCACGTGAAAGGGAGAGGGGCTGTCGTATATAAATTCTATGAGTTGTTCAGCCCTGTTTAATTCATTTTGCATCATAGCTGTTTTTTTTAGCAAGATAATAGAAAAATGGGAAATATTATAAAGATTCCCGGAAGGTATCTCCCGGATTAACCTACTTTTGGAGATTGAGAAAAGCGAACTGATTTGATTTTTGTCACTATATTTAGTATCTTGAGCTGTTTTTGAGGTGCTAAAAATAGTGATATATTGAGACTTAAATAAATCATTTATGAACCACAAACAGCGAGTCCTAAAGGCTCTTAATCACGAGCAGCCCGACCGAGTTCCCATGTTTTATTGGGGAGTGCCTGAGTTCACTGCAAAAATGATTTCACAGTTGGGGTTTTCCGGCATTGATGAAATGCTTGAGTTTTTAGATGTGGATTTTCGGTCGGTGGAGCCCGCCTACACAGGTCCCTCATTGATAGACGGGGAAAAAGGAATTAAAACGGATATTTGGGGGGTTGAATACCAGTTGGCAGGGCATGGTGACCTGCAATATTGGGACGCCTTTAAGTTTCCGCTTAAGGATGTGACCGATATTGAGGTGCTTAATAATTATCCTTGGCCCACTACCGATCTTTTTGATTTTTCTTCCCTCGATGCTCAATGTGAAAAATACAGGAATTATGCCATTATGTCGGCACCGGGATTTTCCTCTCCCGGCCTTTTTCGTATCGTACAACGATTGCTGGGGCGTGATGCTTTTCTGGATGTGATGATGTACCACCCCCGCTTTTTTAAGGTGTTAACTGAAAAGATAACCGATTTTTACACCGACTTTATAGATAAATTTTTCTCCGTAACCGGCAATCGGGTCGATTTTATCCGCATTGCCGACGATCTTGGCGCCGAAAGCGGATTGATAATCAGCACCGATACCTGGGATACTTACGTGAGACCTGCCATCGATAAATTTGCGGCTTTGCCCAAACAGATTGGCGTAAACGTATATATGCACAGCTGTGGTGCAGTGCGAAAATTATTGCCCGATTTTATATCGGCAGGTGTAAGTGTCCTTGACCCTATTCAAACCAGAACTGCAGGCATGTCGCCCGAAGGGTTAAAAAAGGACTTTGGACATTTAATTACCTTCTCGGGAGCCCTCGACGAAGAACTCTTATTGCGCAAAGGCACCCCCCAGCGGGTAAAAGAGGGGGTAAATGAGCTGCTTGAAATCATGGCGGCCGGCGGTGGATTTTTTCTGGGTCCTTCGCACAAACTTAAGGTTGAAACGCCTGTTGAGAATGTGACGGCCATGTATGAGGCTGCCAGGGCGTGGAGGTATTGATAGCAAAAGAGAGATTGAAAGAAAAAGATTGAAGGAAAAAGATTGAAAGAAAAAGATTGAAGGAGGATGGAAAAACTAAACTTTTTCCAATTTGTTAGACTTCACCATTTACCAGAAGTTCTAATACTTTTTAAAACATACCAATTTGACGTTATCAATTTGCTGAATTTTTCTTGTTGAATCCGCTTACAACTTGCTATTTCCCTTTTGCTCTTTTTTTCTACCAATCTTTATTAATCTCTTTTCTTCAATCTTTTTTTGTTCTAACCCCCTCAATCTTTCTTCTTTAATCTCCTGTTCCCAGTCCCAGCTCCGGAGCTACCTTCTTCATAGCTTCAATGGTCTCTTCAATCAGCTCTGTAAGCTCCATGCCCAGCATATCGGCGCCGGCTTGAATGATGCTGCGGTCAACACCGGCGGCAAATCGTTTGTCTTTCCATTTTTTCATGACCGATTTAACCTTTAACTGGCTCAGGTCCTTGTCGGGGCGCACCAACACCGAGGTTACCACCAAGCCCGTTAGTTCATCGGTGGCGTAAAGCACTTTCTCCATCACGTGCTCAGGTTTTACATCGGTGCAAATACCCCAGCCGTGACTCATTACGGCGTGGATGTAATCCTGTGGCCAGCCGGCCTCCTCCAGTATCTCTTTGCTTTTTTGACAATGTACTTCAGGATATTTTTCATAGTCCAGATCGTGGATGAGCCCGATGATGCCCCATTTTTCTTCATCTTCGTTGTATTTTGCAGCAAAATGTTTCATCACCGCTTCCACCGCCGCTGAGTGCTTTCGCAGACTTTCGGTTTGATTGTAGGTCTCAAACAGTTTTATAGCTTCTTCGCGTGTTGGTTTCATAATAGGTTGGTTATTTTTATGGTTGTTGTATTTACCTTGCTCACAGCTGTCCTGAAGTTTGAGGAAATTGATGAATTTTCTTTACTGCCTCCGACGTCTGCTGCCTACAGCCTTTTGTGTACCGCTTACTTTTTTATCCTGCCTGCCTGCCTGCCGGCAGGCGTTCACTGCTTACTGTTCACCTTTTACCTTTTGGTTCCTGAGCTTGTCGAAGGATACCGTTCACCTTCTACTACTCAATGCTTCAATATACCTCTCCACCATTTCATCCACGCTCTTCATGAGCATCTGAATTATAGTATGGTTGGGCAGGAAAAACTGTGAACCGATGCGTTTTACAGGCAAAACCCGTGGAGAAGTACCGGTTATAAACGCAGCTTCCATAAGAGGTAGCTCATTGGTGGCATCAATAGCTTTAAATTCGACCCTGTAATTGAGCTGAGCGCAGGCTGTAAGCACTTTTTTACGCATAATGCCAGGGAGAACAACGCTATCAGGGGCAGTATAAAGATTGTTGTCGCGAATAAAAAAAAGGTTTGAACGGCTTCCTTCTGTAATTTCACCCTCCTGATTTACCAGAATGGTTTCAAAAAGTTGTTGACTCTTAATCACTGCATCGGTTCGGTTTCTCAATGCCCGATCGGCTATTTTAACAGTCGGGCGACTGTATTCTTCAGCGATAAGCTCACAAGCTACTCCCGTTTTATAGAGCATTGCAGCAGGATAGTGATGTTCAACAAACCGGGCTGTATAATTAGTTGCGGTTGCGGCACCCGGTGAAAACCAGCAGGAGAGCCGGATGTTGCCATCCTTTCGGAGATGCAGTCCAACAAATTGTTTCAGTTGGCTGAACAGCAGAGGAGATGGTTGGGGTATTTGCCAACCCAGCTCCCGGGCCCCTCCAAAAAACCGCTCCAGGTGTTCTTCAAGAAACAATGCAACCCCTCTTTCTACCCTGAACACCTCATAGAGCTCCTGCATATTTTCTGTTTGGGGGAACAGAGCGGCACTACATTCTGTTTTTCCGTTTATCAGGAAGCAATTTTCAGCGGTTCGGCGTTTATTCATCTTATAAATGTGATGGTGCGTGTCATAATAGGGTAGGCTTTGAACAGTCAAATTTAATAATTTTTTGAGTTATAGGTTATAGGCGATTACTGAAAAAAATCGTTATATTAATAAGAAATTGTGTTGTCACTTTAACTCTTTGCCATACAGCATTGTGTCTTATAAAAAAGGGGTCTGTGAAGAATTGGGCACAATATTTTTTTTCAAAATGTCTGCAAATCAGCTATCTTTGTGACATTTTTGTGGAAATAGGCGTTAAAAAGTATTAAATCGAAAAATAAATTTCAATATGGCCGAACATTTTAATCAGGCATGGTTGCTGTTGGGGGTAGGGATGGTTACCGTATTTGCTGTTTTATTGCTGGTGGTACTCATTGGCAACGCCACCATAACTTTTGTGAATCGTTTTGTTCCGGTTGCCCAGGTCATTTCAGAGAGAAAACCGGGCACTGCCGCGGACACGGGCAGTTCAAAAATAGCGGCAATAGTTGGTGCTGTGCAGGCAGTTACCGGTGGTCGTGGACATGTTGAAAAGATTGAACGAAAAAAATAAAATTAAGAATAAGATTATGGGAAGAAAAATAGGATTTTCGCTTTTGTATCGCGATATGTGGCAGTCGTCGGGAAAATATGTGCCGCGAATAGATCAGCTTAAGAGAGTGGCTCCGGCAATTGTTGAGATGGGTTGTTTCGACCGGATTGAAACCAATGGGGGTGGCTTTGAACAGATCAATCTCCTTTTTGGTGAAAATCCCAATGAGGCGGTGCGTGCCTGGACAAAGCCCTTTAATGATGCAGGCATTCAGACACATATGCTCGAAAGAGCTCTCAACGGTATTCGCATGACACCTGTTCCGGCCGATGTGCGAAAGTTGATGTTTAAAGTTAAGAAAAAACAGGGCACCGACATTGCCCGTTCCTTCGACGGACTAAACGACCCTCGGAACATTATAGATTCCATAAAGTATGCCCACGAAGGGGGAATGATTGCACAGGCCGCTTTGAGTCTGACCTACTCTGAGGTGCACACCGAAGCCTATTTTGTCGATCTGGCCGACCAGTTTATCAAGGCAGGCGCCGATGAGATTTGTCTCAAGGATATGGCCGGTATTGCCCGTCCTGCCTGGCTGGGACGAATCGTGAAAGGCATTCGTAAAATGCACAAGGATGTGCCTTTGGAATATCATGGCCATGCAGGCCCAGGTTTCTCTGTAGCTACCATACTGGAGGTGGCCCGTGCAGGCGTTGATTATGTAGATGTGGCCATGGAGCCCCTTTCCTGGGGAACCGGCCATGCCGACCTGCTCACCGTCCATGCCATGCTTAAGGACGATGGCTTTGATGTACCCGACATCAACATGAAAGCCTACATGAAGGTGAGAAGTCTCACACAGGAGTTTATCGATGACTTCCTGGGCTACTACATCAATCCAAAAAACCGTCTTATGAACTCTCTTCTCATTGGGCCGGGGTTGCCAGGTGGCATGATGGGGAGTTTGATGGCCGACCTGGAAAACAACCTTTCAGGTATCAACAAATGGAAAGCCAAACGAAACCTGCCTGAACTCACCCAGGATGAGTTGCTCGTAAAACTCTTTGAAGAGGTGGAGTATATTTGGCCAAAGTTGGGCTATCCTCCACTGGTAACGCCTTACAGTCAGTATGTTAAGAATCTGGCTCTGATGAATGTGCTGCAAATGGAAAAAGGTGGGGAGCGCTGGAGCATGATTGCCGACAACATTTGGGATATGATTCTGGGTAAGAGTGGACGTCTGCCCGGAAAGGTGGACGATAAGCTGATTCAATTGGCCAAAAAGGAGGGTATGGAATTTTATACGGGTCATCCTCAGGACCCCTATCCCGATGCGCTGGACACCTTCCGTAAGGAGATGGATGAAAATGGCTGGGATTACGGACAAGACGATGAGGAGTTGTTTGAACTGGCCATGCATCCTGAGCAGTACCGCAATTACAAGTCGGGTAAAGCGCGGGAGGATTTTCTGGCCGACATCGAAGAGAAGAAAGCGAACGGGAACGGTAACGGTAACGGGAAAATGAACGGGAATGGCTCTGTGGCTGTTTCCGCACAGTATAGTTCTGCGATTCCCTCCGGCTTGTCTCCATCGACGATGAATGTGAACGTGAATGGTGAAGCTTTTGTGGTAACTGTTTCTTACGATTCGCAGGGACAAAGCAGTTCTGCTCAGGCGGCTCCTCAAACTCCTGGTAAACCGGCCACCAACGGTGCTGATTTATCCAACAAAGGAAGCACACCCGTAACATCGCCCCTCGAGGGGAAATTCTATCTGACTAAAGAGTCGGGGGAAAAGGCGCTTCAGGTTGGCGACAGCGTAAAAGGAGGCGACCTGGTGGGATACATCGAAGCTATGAAGACCTATAATGCCATTAGATTTGACAGCGGAGGCGTGGTTAAGGAAATTCGCATCGACAATGGAAGCGATGTAGAGGAAGACGAAACGCTTGTAATTATTGGCTGATGGCTCCGACCGCTTCTGCCAAATAACACAATACAAATAACAAAACACAAATAACAGACCTGCTTGCCGGCAGGCAGGTCTGTTTTTTGATGCTTGCTTTTTGATTTTTCATCGAAGCAAGAATATCCACTGGTAATTTATGCATATATTCGAACAACTCTATAAAATGACCGCCCTGAGCAACATTGGTGAAACCCCGGGAGTGTTGCTGATGCTTGCGATTGGGGCTGGATTACTCTATCTGGGTATTGCTAAAAAATATGAACCGTTGCTCTTGGTGCCCATCGGCTTTGGTGTTATTCTGGCCAACCTGCCCGGTGGGAACATGGGGGTAGTGCCGGCTGAATTAATTGAATTACCCAACGATCGGTATATGAACCTGTTCGAAATTGCCAGTAAGTATGGCATCATGAACTATCTCTATTACTCACTTATAAAGACAGGGTTTTTACCGCCAATAATCTTTATGGGTGTGGGAGCGCTTACGGACTTTGGCCCCATGTTGCGCAATCTGCGCCTCTCATTTTTTGGGGCAGCTGCCCAGATAGGTATCTTTACAGTGCTATTTGCTGCTATTGCATTGGGCTTTACGCCTAAGGAGGCCGCTTCACTGGGAATTATTGGCGGTGCCGATGGGCCTACGGCTATCTACACCACCATCTTACTTGCGCCACACCTGTTAGGGCCCATCGCCATCGCAGCCTATTCCTACATGGCGCTGGTACCGGTAATTGTGCCTATGGTGGCAAATTTACTCATTACTAAAAAGGAGTTTAAAATCAATATGAAGCAGCAGGATAAACTCTATCCTGCCCGCTATACCATTAAAAATATCAAAACGGTAAAGATTATCTTCCCCATCGTTCTGGGTATTGCCGTGGCTATTTTAGTCCCGTCGTCGGTGCCATTGATTGGCATGCTGCTTTTTGGAAATCTCATAAAAGAGATAGGCGTCAGTACTCAGCGACTTTCCGACGCGGCTACCGGCCCTATTATGAATACGGCTACCATCTTTTTGGGACTGGCTGTGGGCGCCACCATGACCTATGAAGTATTCCTTAATGTGAAGACCATTGGTATTCTCGTGGGCGGATTTCTGGCATTCTCTATCTCCATATCCGGCGGAATAATGGCTGTAAAAGCTTACAATCTTTTCTCCAGGAAAAAGATAAATCCGCTGGTGGGAGCCACCGGGCTGAGTGCCGTCCCCATGGCTTCGCGAGTGGCCAGTGAGATGGGACTGAAACACGATAGCAGCAACCATTTGTTGCAGTACTGCATGGCTTCCAACATCTCTGGTGTAATAGGCTCAGCCGTTGCTGCAGGCGTGCTGATTTCATTTTTGAGATAGCCTTATAAAACAATATCAGGTTTCTTATAAATTTCTTAAGCATAGAGATTCGTGACGTCATTCTGTCTGAAAACCAGGTGATGTCCGATTCTCCTCCTTCCCAATATCCCGAAGATTCCCTGTTATTGATTACCTTTGGCCTCTTAATATATTGAAGCATGGGAATATTCGGTAGTTTCAACAAATCAAAAAAAGAGAACCTCGATAAGGGGCTGGCTAAAACTAAGGAGAGCGTCTTCAAAAAGCTGACACGCGCCGTGGTGGGCAAAACTAAAGTGGACGATGATGTGCTCGACAATCTGGAAGAGGTACTTATTTCGTCGGATGTGGGTGTTGATACAACGCTTAAAATTATTGAGCGTATTGAAAAGCGCGCAGCCACTGATCGTTATGTCAGTGCCGGAGAACTCAACAAACTTTTACGTGAAGAAATTGCAGCCCTGTTAGCCGAAAACCGGAGCCCCGAGTTGGCCGATTTCGATTTGCCTGTCAATCAAAAGCCTTATGTGATTATGGTGGTGGGGGTTAATGGCGTGGGAAAAACCACAACCATAGGTAAACTGGCTCATAAATTCAAGGAAGCCGGAAAGAGGGTGGTTTTGGGCGCTGCCGATACCTTTAGAGCAGCTGCCATCGAACAGCTTGAAATATGGGCCAACCGGGTTGGTGTTCCCCTAATAAAGCAGAAGATGGGGTCCGATCCGGCATCGGTGGCCTACGATACATTGTCATCCGCCAAAGCAAGTGGAGCCGATGTAGTAATCATTGACACTGCAGGTCGGTTGCATAATAAGGTGAATCTGATGAATGAACTCACCAAGATTAAAGTTGTAATGCAGAAGATTGTGCCCGACGCACCTCACGAAATACTGCTGATACTGGATGGTTCCACCGGTCAAAATGCCTTTGAGCAGGCCCGGCAATTCACGCTGGCTACCGAAGTTACAGCCCTGGCCATTACTAAACTGGATGGTACGGCAAAAGGAGGCGTGGTAATTGGTGTCTCCGATCAGCTTAAGGTACCGGTTAAGTATATCGGTATTGGCGAAGGGGTGGACGATCTTCAGGTGTTTAACCGGGAGGCGTTTGTAGATTCATTGTTTGGATAAGGTTAATCTCATCAGATATTTTTAGCCACCAGGCTACCCAGACATGAAGATGATTTTTGGATGATTGGGTGCATTCGTGGCCATTTTTTACGAAACCGGATAATAAAAAAATGAAAAACAGAGCAGGGAGACGGGTGGATGTGATTACTTTGGGATGCTCAAAAAATCTGGTGGATTCCGAGCGTCTCATTCGTCAGTTCCAGGCCGGCGGCTTTAGTGTGGAGCACGATTCGGCCAACCCGCGTGGCGAAATTGTAGTTGTAAACACCTGTGGCTTTATTGGTGACGCCAAGGCCGAGAGTATCGACACCATTCTTAACTTTGCACGGGCCAAAAGTGAAGGTAAAATTTCCAGGCTTTATGTGATGGGCTGCCTGTCGGAGCGTTATTTTGAACAACTTAAAACAGAGTTGCCTGAGGTTGACCGGTTTTACGGCAAGTTTAACTGGAAAGAGCTGATTACCCATCTGGGGGCAACCTACCGGCCGGATCTCGCCAATGAGCGTTCATTGACCACACCGGGTCATTACGCCTATCTTAAAATATCGGAAGGTTGTAACCGACACTGCTCTTATTGTGCCATTCCAATTATCACCGGAAAACATCACTCCCGGCCCATCGAAGAACTGGTGGATGAGGCTCAACGCCTGGCTGCTAAAGGAGTAAAGGAGTTGCAGATAATTGCACAGGACCTCTCTTATTACGGTCTCGACCTTTATAAAAAGCAGATGCTGGCTCCACTTATCAGTCAACTGTCTGAGATTGACGGAATCGAATGGATTCGACTGCATTACGCCTACCCGGCAGGTTTTCCCATGGATGTGCTGGAGGTGATGGTGGAGAATCCCAAGGTTTGCCGCTACTTGGATATCGCCCTTCAGCATATCTCCAATCCAATGCTTAAAGCGATGCGCCGGCAGGTGGATAAATCCCAGACTCTGGAGCTCATAAAAGCGATACGCGAAAAAGTGCCGGGTATTCACCTCCGCACCACTATGATTACCGGACATCCGGGTGAGACGGAAGCCGATTTTGAAGAGTTGCTGGAGTTTGTAGAAGAGACACGGTTCGAACGCCTGGGCGTTTTTCCCTATTCGCACGAAGAGGATACCTATGCCTGGAAAAACTACGAGGACACCATTCCACAGGAATTAAAACAGGAGCGTGCCGACCGCCTGATGGAGGTGCAGCAGAAGATTAGCGGGGAGCTTAATGCTGCAAAAATCGGGCAGACCTTTAAGGTTATAGTCGATAGAAAAGAGGATGCTTTTTTTGTGGGGCGTACCGGATTCGATTCTCCCGAAGTGGACCCGGAAGTGCTCATATCTTCTTCTCAGCCACTTCTTCCCGGCAGGTTTTATGATGTGAAAATAACCGGGGCAGAGGATTATGATCTGCATGGGATTCCACTTATTGGATGAATAGATCCATCGGATGAGTTGAGGCATATATTATCCGAAAACCAAAGAATTAATCAGGCTAAGATGAAAGTACGCTACTCAATAATTGTAACCCTCTTTTTATTTACCGTTGCTTTGTTTCTCAATGGCCATAAGCCACAATATGTCCAAACCGGATGGGCAGCCTACTACTCGTCAGCATTGGAGGGGAAACCTACAGCCAGCGGTGAAACTTTTAATAACAATCATTTTACAGCCGCACACCCAACGTTGCCCTTTGGCACCCGATTAAAGGTAGTGAACCTGGCAAACGGGCGGCATGTAAAGGTTCGTGTCAACGACCGTGGCCCCTTTACCAAAAGGCGTATTATTGATCTGTCGCAGGCGGCCTTTAAAAAGCTGGCGCCGCTGGAAAAGGGCATTCTAAAGGTGCGGATTGAACAGGTGAATGGAGGGAAAAGGATTAAAGATTAAGGATTATAAAGGGATTAGGGATTATAAAAGGATTACAAAAGGGATTACTAAAAAGGATTACTAAAAGGGATTACTAAAAAGGATTACTAAAAGGGATTAAAGAGGATTACAAAAAGGATTAAGGATTAATGAGATGAATCCAGCAGCTGCCGGGCAAGGCTGAAAGGAGACAGAATAATTGCACCAGCATCGCCGTCTGCAAGCCTTGCGCCTCCGCTAAAGCTTCAGTACACGCAGATGACGCCCGAGGGAGGTGCGCCATTATGGTAGAATGGAATATTGTAAATACAATGGATTGAGCTCTGGATGAGCAGCATTATGAATATGTGCATACAATCGCAAAAGAAGCTCTTTCAATCTCTTTCCTTCAATCTTTTTCATCTTCCGTCTTCCGTTTTCTAACCTTTTCCTTTGTCCAACAGCTGCCGGATTCAGCTTTCCTGCCTGCCGGCAGGCAGGGAGCTCTCTTAATCCCTTTTGTAATCCTTTTATAATCCTTAATCCCTTTTATAATCCTTAATCCCTTTTAGTAATCCCTAATCTCTTTTAATCCTATCTTTGCTCTCTAACTCACAGCCTGCGGATGGACTATATGCAATTAACCATACAGCTTATTGGTGGCCTGGGGCTTTTCCTCTTAGGGATGGACCTCCTCAGCACTGGTTTCAAGAGCCTGGCAGGCCATCAGATGAGAAGGGTATTGGAGCGTTTCACCAGAACTAAGGGGGGTGGCGTTCTGTTCGGGGTGCTGCTTACCCTGTTGTTTCAAAGCAGCGGAGCAGCCTCCGTGGTGATGGTAGGTTTTGTAAATGCCGCTCTGATCAGCTTCGAACAATCTCTGGCTGTGATGCTGGGAACAGGCATAGGAACCACCATCACCGCACAACTCATCGCTTTCAAAATAGGACATTATGCCTTGTTAATGGTGGGGGTAGGGTTCTTTCTAAAGGCCTTTACTAAAGGACGGTGGTCTAATGGGGGGCAGGTTATTTTGGGCCTTGGTACGCTTTTCTACGGCATGAGTCTTATGTCGTCGGGTGTGTCTCCATTACGCGAAGTGGAGGGATTTACAGAATGGTTTCATTATCTGAAAAACCCCCTGATAGGAATTGTGGTGGGCATGGTATTTACCGCACTCATTGCCAGCAGCGCTGCCTTTATTGGCATTCTCATCACCTTTAGTGCCGGAGGGTTGCTCACCATCACCGATGCATTGCCTCTGATACTGGGAACCAATATTGGCACCACAGTAACAGCTCTTATAGCCTCTCTTGCGGCCTCACATCATGGGAAAAGGCTGGCTGTAGCTAATAGTTTCTTCAGGATAGGAGGAGTTTTGCTGGTGGTGTGGTTTCTTCAGCCCTGGGAGTCTTTATCCGTTTTTATATCAGGTGCGAATGCTTCGGACGGACGTATTCTTGCCAACGCACACACAATTTTTAATGTGGCTATGGCGCTGATATTTCTTCCATTTACCAATATGGCCGGGCGTATGGTAAAAAAAATAATTCGTGAGCCGGTTAGGCAAGCTCCCTTTAAGCTTCAGCATCTATCGCGCGATCTTTTAAAAACACCAGGGCTGGCTTTGCCATTTCTCCAAAAAGAGGTTGGCGACATGGGCAAGCTGGTCTTCAATATGGTGGAGAAATCGTTGGATCCATTCTTTAACCGTGATCCCAAAGTGTTGGACCTCATTCATGAGGAGGAGAAGAAGGTTGATTTTTACCGCGATGAAGTAAATCGTTTTATGGTTCAACTCAATGAGGTTCAATCTGTTGACCAGTGGTCGGTTGAAATATATCGTCTTTTTCATGTAATTAATGAGTTTGAACAAATCGCCGACATCGTGTCGGTGAACATAGCGCGCCAGGGTGCTAAATGGATAGAAGGGGACATCAGCTTTTCCCAACAGGGCGAGAATGAATTGAAGGATTACCATCAACGTTGCCTCAAGCAATTGAGAAGAGCCCTGCTGTTGGTCGATGACTGGCAACCCGAAAAGGCCCTACACATGAAGCAGAAGTATCGAAAATATGCATTGATGGCCTTCGATTTGGAGATGCAACACTATAAACGCCTGCTCACCCCTCAAAGTGCATCACTCGAATCGAGTAAAGTGCACATGGAATTGTTGAACCTGTTACGAATGATAAACAGTCATGCTACCAATATTGGGCGAATGGTGCTCATGGAGGAGGAGTTTAATCATTTTTAGTAAAAAGTAAACAATAACTATCAGAACTTTTTATAAGTTTGTAAAGAGATGAAGCTCGGAGCACGAAGCTGCCTGCCTTCCGGTAGGCAGCTTCGTGCTCCAAGCTTCTAACCCCCAATTAACAAATCAAACGCTCTATTTATGAAACGATTTATTCAGATTACCCTGGCCATTATTGGAATCATACTGCTTTTGCTGCTCATTTTACCTTCTCTGTTTAAAGGCAAAATTGAAGAAAAAGTAAAAGAAGTCATCAACGAGCAAGTGAATGCCACGGTATCCTTCGACCGGTTCAGCCTCTCTATGTTCAGACACTTTCCGGATTTGGGAATGGGCCTTTCGGGGCTCACCATCGTTAATAAAGCGCCATTTGAGGGAGATACACTGCTGACCATTCCCACTTTTTCGGCCAGCATTGACTTGTGGAGCGCCATCACCGGAAAGGGCATTCAGGTAAACTCAGTTTTGCTCGACAAGCCCCACGTATGGCTGACAGTGAATAAAGACTCCATTGCCAACTGGGATATTATGCCGGTTGATACGCTGGTGGCAGAAGAGGAGACGTCCGAAGTGTCGGACTTTACCGTGCAGCTGGACCGCGTGGAGATAAAAAATGCTTTTCTGGCCTACACCGACCACTCCATGAATTTTTCCACCCGCCTCGACGGGTTGGATGCTACCATGAAGGGAGACCTGTCGCAAACCGATACCCGCCTTGACCTTAACGCCTCCGTGGGTGCGTTTAATTTCGATTATGAAGAGGTGCGTTACATTAAGGATGCAACCCTGTCGTTGGATGCCATTATAGGTGCCGATCTGGATAAGATGATTTTCACCTTTCAGGAAAACGAGTTGATGTTTAATCAGTTGCCTCTGTTTTTTGAAGGTTCTGTGGGCATGCCCGAAGAGGGGTACGACCTTGACCTGCGGCTGGCAGCCAAAGAGACCGATTTTAAGACGCTGCTTTCGCTGATTCCTGAAGCATACATGAAAGATTTTCAGGGGTTGAAAACTTCCGGCTCGTTAAAGCTCGAAGCCGTGGCCAAAGGACTTTACCTGGATACGGACCATCTGCCTGCTTTTAATATCGTACTTCAGGCTACCAACGGCTCCATTCAATATCCCAATCTGCCCGGGTCCATCAAAGATATTCAAATCGATATGGAGGTAGATAACCCGGGCGGTTCTATGGACCGGACGCTCACCAATATCAGACGCTTTCATTTTACATTGGGAGGTAACCCGTTTGATGCTTCACTCAGAGTAAGCACTCCGGTATCCAATGCCGCTTTCAATGGCAGCATGAAGGGAACCATTGATCTTACTTCGCTGGCCGATGCCGTGCCCATGGACAGCATGGAGTTGAGCGGCATCATAACCACCAATATGACCCTTAAGGGCAATTACGAGATGGTGGAGAAGGAGTTGTATGAGCAGATTGAAGCCAATGGAAATGTGACGCTCAAAGATTTTATTTTTAAGAGTCCCGATTTGCCAATGGGAGCCACCATCAGCAATGCCAACCTGCAACTGACCCCCCGCTATATGGAGCTTAATTCGTTTGACAGTAAGCTGGGGAATAGTGATTTTAATTTCAAGGGCCGGCTTGAAAACTACCTCTCCTATGCACTTAAGGATGGTGTTTTAAAGGGGTGCCTGGATCACAATTCCCGGCTGATTGACACCAACGAGCTGATGGCACTGGCTGAAGATACCACCCAGGTGGAAGACTCCACTTCCATGGGAATGGTGATAGTGCCGAAAAATCTTGATTTTACGCTCAACAGCCATATTAATCGTATGGAATACGATAAGCTGTTGATGACTAATATAAACGGCACTATTCGCATTGTGGATGGCCGTGTGGTACTCGATGGCCTTAAATCGGATATGCTCAACGGAAAGATGGTGGTATCGGGAGAATACAACACTGCCGATACCCTGAAGCCTTTTGTCAACTTCGATATGGCCCTCGAATCCATCGATATACATCAGGCCGCCAACTCCTTTAGTATGGTGGATTCGTTGATGCCCATCGCCAAAAAAGCGGTGGGAACAATCTCAACCAACGTAAAATTTAATACCCTGATAGGCAATGATTTCACCCCCATTCTCAGCTCGCTGAATGGGGGCGGACTTTTAAAGTCGAAAGGGGTGGAGATATCCGGTGCCAAGGTGCAGGATGCACTGGCTTCCATGCTCAACAACGATAAGTATAAGATCGCCAATATCAGCGATTTGAAGATAAACTTTGCTCTGGAAGACGGGAATGTGGTGGTGCAACCCTTCAATGCCAACCTTTTTGGCAAGCAATTAACGATGGGAGGTACACAAGGGCTGGATAAATCGATGGATTTTGTGATAACCATGCCTTTTACACGCAGTGAACTGAACGATGTAGCAGGTTTGTTGGGTAGTTCGCTGCCCACTTCAGGTGACGATTTTATGGTGGATATTCTCATCCAGGGTACCGTTGCAGACCCAAAGCTGAAATTAAATCTCGATAAGGTAAAAGGCCAGGTGAAGGACGATTTGATAAAAGAGGCTGAGAAAGCGGTGGATAAGATTCTCGACGATCCGGATGTGAAAAAGAAGGTGGATGACGCAAAAGAAAAGCTTAAAGGACTTTTTAAATAAAAATGGGGTATCTAATCATCTCCCGTAAAGTTTTATCTTTACGAAATGAAATATCCGGCAGACCAAATGGAATTTGAAGAAATGTTTAAATCGGAGCAAGCCTGCATTGATTACTTGGTATCATTGAGATGGCCAAATG
>JACDJA010000865.1_pt1 | contig 29578 bp, 28 predicted proteins | sample 7449241 | NCBI WGS metagenome assembly JACDJA01 (sample SAMN14253289, study PRJNA609438) | sludge metagenome | isolation source: initial anaerobic sludge | collected 2018-12-20 | reverse complement strand
GAGTCATGGTCGTTTGGCTCCCCAGGATTTTCGGGTTATGGACGCACGGTCACAGACGAGGGCAGGTCGATGACTCAACGGCCTCCAGGTGCCAGGAGAACTTGGATGGCCGGAGTGTTGGGAGAGCATCCGCCAGCAGGCCTGGGGCTTCAGAGCTGGGCTTCTTCACCGGAGATCAGCAGCCGTAGCCCTTTGGGCGGCTGGCTGGCCACTCGATGCTTTCGTTGCCAGGCGCAGCAGGACGAGGGAAAAAGTGGAAAACAAAAACCCCGGGACGTGGGACTCCTCCCCCCCTGTATCTATTGGGTCGGCGCGAGAATTTGAAAATTCAAGCCTGTTCTCGGGAAGGAATCGTAACTTGCTATGCCTATGGGAAATGGGATCGTAGCCCATTGATCAACATGTCGAAATATTTTGCGACACGATCGTACCCGGTCTCAAACAGAAGGTCGCTTTGCAGGATATCTAAAACAATCGCGTGACCCTGGGTTGCCGTTGCCTGTTTGTCCAGAATTTCCAGGATCACCTCGAGGGTCTTTGGTTTTATCATCCTGGCGATGTCTCTTCCTGTCAGATAGGCGGATGCGAGGTCGAAATCATAGCCTGCCTCTTCCATGGCGTCGTTTTCTTCACCAAAGACCCGATCGAGGTTGCCGGCATCCAGGTATGACCTGAGGATGAAAAATAGATCGGCGGCATCCTTGCGGCGACGTGTCGCATCGTCGTTCCAGGAAATCAGCTTCAGCATCGCAAGGCCTGCCAAACTGACCACGTGGACTAGAAGATCCGGATTCAATCCGATTTTTACTCGCGACGCATGCTCGTAGCATTCCCGGAAACCAAGGACACGCATTCTTATATCGCAGGTCGGCGGCCAGGCGATGGTGCCTGTTTCATCGGCTATGGGTCCAAAGGGGATGATGTCCACCGGCAAGGAGCCTTGATGCCAGATGCGTTGCTGCTGTTTGGGATCTTGAGTGAAAGAGGGCCTACTGAGCAAACCGCGTTTCAAGCCAATGAAGAGGTCCCATCTGTCCAACAAAACCGCCACATCGAGATCCAGCGTTGCCCTTGGGGTGACGAGGCGATGTTGATGTTCCAGAATAATGTCTCTCGCCGTTGCACCTACAACGAAAAAGGGCACTTTCAGTTCGGCTGCCGTTTCGTGAATTTCCCGAAGGGCCGTGATAATTCTTGGGGGTATGCTACCGGACAAGTCCGGCCAGGTATCGTTCATGAATCACCTTTGCCGTTTCGATGTTGCGCAAGTCTCCGGTTGCCAGCAGGTCGGCGTAGATCAGCAGCGGCGGCACCACGCCCTGGCCAGCCAGCTCGTGATCGCAGTGCCAAAACGGCGTCAACACCTCCACTGGGCCATTGGGAGTTTTGCGGAGCCTGTTTTTGAAAACCAGCTGCTCCAGGGGGGCGTCTGTATAAATGACCGCCTTGGCCGGCTTCAGGAGTCCGGTAAGATGGGCGGCTGCGATTTCTGCACCCCATTCGGCACCAAAGTCGGTGATCTGAACATCCTGCCACCATTGCTGTCTGTCCGTTTCGAACCGGTCTCGCGCCAGCTTCGGGCGAAGCTGCTCCGGGTAGGCCTCCACCCAGCGTTTGAGCAAGGTTCCCACATTGACAAGGCGCCTTTTTCCCCTTTCCTGTTCGATGAGATAACCGGCTTTTTTCAGGTTTTCCATGCATCCGCCGACCGTGCCCAAGGCGACGCCGGCGGCTGCGGCGATTTCCCGATAGGTGCGGTTGAGCATCTCAGGAGCGATGAGCAGGATGAAAATGATGCGCAGGCCTCCTGGCCGAAACAACCGTCCCTTGATGGGGGGGAGGGCCTTTTCCTTGAGTCGATTGCCCTTGATGAAGATATACAGCGGCGGTTGAGCGACATAAGCGTTTCCGGCAGCGTCCATGAAAAAAAGATCCAGCTCTCTGAGCAGGTCGGCGACTGGCTCCGGGACATGCCGTGCGACAATCAGCCGTTTTTCCCGGTCGGCCCCTTTATCGTGCTTGATCAATGCGGCCGTTTCACGGGTCACTCGCGGGTGAGCTTCCACCAGAAAACGCCATGCGGTCCCCTGATAGGTGAGGCGGATCACTCCCTCAGCCTGAGTGCCTTCATCGCCGGGCTGCGGCAGATATTCGACCTTGAGACCGGTAGCGTCATGGAATTCAGCTACTGCCTTCTTTATGTATTCTATTTTTTTTTCCATTGTCGCTCACACGTCATGTTCAATAAATTGAAATGTTCAAGAAAATAGAAAATAGTTGAAAATTGAACAGAACGCAAGGTAAATTCATTGGCGCCAGAAATCTTGAATCAGAAATTCATCAAACCGCGAGCGTCTTTTAGCAGGAGGAGAAGCTGTCGTTCGCGCAGCGGTGAAGGAATGAAGCCGAAACGCAGGTAAAAGGAAGCTGCCGCATCGTCCAGGGGATGGGTCATCAGGGCGCGGATTCCCGCATGGTCCGCGATGGTCAAGGTGCGCGTGATGGCATCCTGGAGAAGGCCCCTGCCGATGCCGCGGCCCTGATAGCCCAACGAAACGGCGAGACGGGCCAGGAGAACCACAGGAATCGGATACCGGCCCATACCTTTGCCCAGACGTGCCGGCGCCTCGGTCGGCTCCACTTGGCCGACGGTCAGACTGTAGTAGCCGACTACCTCGGCGTCACTTGTCGTCACCACAAAGGTTTTGGCGGAGCCGCCGGCATTGGCAGCGTAGGCATGGCGCCGCAGCCAGTCGTTCAAAACGGGTTTGCCGCAGTCGAAGGATTCGAGGCGATGCTGCCCGGACAGCGGCACTGGCGGGTGCAAGGTCACTTTTCGTCCCAGGGCGCTTTCTTGGCGAACAAATCCCGCAGGCCGCTGTTTTCCGCCGGCGGCTGATCGAGGATTTCCATCAGACGCTGATAGCGCTCGCTGTCCACCAAAAAAAGGCGCTGGTCCAGCAAGGTCTCTTCTGCCGCCCTGAAGGCGCTGTCCAGGATGAACTCGGTCAACGATTTGCGGCTCACCTCGGCGGCCCGCCGCAGGAGTCGTTCCTGCTCCGGCGTCGCTCGCAACCCGAGTCGGGCCGTTTTCGTTTCACGGTTCGTACTCGCTTGTGTTGTATCCATGGGAAAGGCCTCTCATTTTTGTTGCCAGTGATTTATTGTTAGTACAATAAGCGTACAACGTCAAGTCTTCTTGGGAAGGAACTGTCTGCCTTGAAATCTGTTTATTCTTCATTTTTGCCGTTTTGATTTTTTTCTTGACGGCGACAGTAGAACTGTATAAAAAAAGTGTCATGAAAACAGATCCCAAAAGATTCACTATAGAAGAGATCTGCGCGCTGGTCGAAATGAACAAGCGCACGGTTCGGTATTATATCCAAAAGGGCCTGGTGGACCGACCGGAGGGTGTCGGGAAGGGCGCTTTTTACAACTACGGACACCTGGAGCAGCTGCTGGCGATCCGTAAATGGAAGGCGGCAGGGTTGTCCCTGGAGCGCATCCAGGAGATCCTCGTAGGCGAAAAGGGGGGCACTGCCAACGACAAGCCGATTCCGCCGCCGCTGTCCAAAAAGCAGGGACAGGTTGAAGTGTGGAGCCACATGCACCTTGGCGACGGCGTCGAACTGCACATCGAGCCGAGGCGGGCGGGATTGACTCCGGAGCAGGTCCGAGCGCTGTTTCGGGAGGTCATGGGACTGTACGGCAAAATCAGAGGGGAGGGACTGCGAGATGGGTAGAACAATGGCTGCGCCGGTGCTGGAGCCGGTGGAAGATGGCAAAATCGCGCTCCAGTCGGTGCGTGTCGATGCCAGAATCGAAGATCTGCTCTGCGAAGTAACCACCCGGCAGGTTTATAGCAACCTGGAGAAGGTCAACATCGAGGCGGTTTACACGTTTCCGCTTCCCCTTGGGGCCGTTTTTCTGGACATGGCCATCAAGACCTCAACCAAGCAGCTCAAGGGCATCGTCGTTGAAAAGAGGGAAGCCGAGGACCGCTACGAGAATGCCGTAACCGATGGGGACACGGCGATCATGCTCGAACGGACCGATGCCGGCCTTTACACGATGAACGTCGGCAACCTGCTGCCCGAAGAGACCATCGAGATGAGGATGAAGCCTTCCTGGATGGCCTGTTTCATGGTGTAGCTGTGGAACGGGTGGTGCTTCACGGTGCCGTCGGGTTGCGGGTCCGGCTCGCCGAAGATCTCCAGGGTCTTGTTCTTGGGAGTCGCGGTGAAGGCGAAGTAGCTGGCGTTGGTCAACATCTTCCGGCCTTCCATGATCTTGTTGATCTTGTCCTCGACCGTCTCTTCCCCCTCGTCATCAGAGCCGCCGTAGGGCGCGGTCTCTTCCAGTACACGATTCATGGCGGCGGTGGTCTTGCCACCCTGGCTGGAATGGGCCTCGTCGATGAGGATGGCGAACTTGCTCTGGCGGTGTTCGTCGCCGATCTCATCGAGGATAAACGGAAACTTCTGCACGGTGGTGATGATGATTTTCTTACCGGCCTTGAGGAAGCGGCGCAGGTCGCCGGAATGCTCGGCATGGCCGACGGTGGCGGAAACCTGGGCGAACTGCTTGATGGTGTCGCGGATCTGCTTGTCAAGCACCCGCCGGTCGGTGACCACGATGACCGAATCAAATAGCGCCTTGCTCTCGTGCTCCAGCCCCACGAGCTGGTGCGCCAGCCAGGCGATGGAGTTACTCTTACCACTGCCCGCCGAGTGCTGGATCAGGTAGCGCCTGCCGATGCCGCTCTCAGCGGCATTGGCCAGCAGCATGCGCACCACCTTCAACTGGTGGTAGCGGGGGAAGATCTGCTTGTACCTCTTTTTGCCGGTCTTCTCGTCCCGTTCCTCCACCACCTGGGCGTAGTTTTCCAGGATATCGGTCAACCCCTCCTTGGAGAGGGTCTCCTTCCACAGGTAGTCGGTTGCGAGCCCGGCCGGGTTGGGCGGATTGCCAGCGCCGTCGTTGTAGCCCTTGTCGAAGGGCAGAAACCACGAGCCCTTGCCCTTGAGGTGGGTACAGAAACGCACCTCGTGATCGTCCACGGCAAAATGGACGGCGCAACGGCCGAACTGGAACAGTAGCTCCTTCGGGTCGCGGTCGCGCTGGTACTGCTGCACGGCATCGAGCACCGTCTGTTTGGTGAGTTTGTTCTTGAGTTCGAAGGTGGCGATGGGCAGGCCGTTGATGAACACGGCCATGTCGAGGGAGAGCGCGGTCTTGTTGCGGCTGTGATGAAGCTGGCGGGTGACGCTAAAGATGTTGGCCGCGAACCGTTCCGTCGCCTTCACGTTGCCCGGCGTCGGCGTGCCGTAGAAAAAGTCCACATGGGCCGGGCCGTGCTTGATGCCGCCACGCAGCACGTCCACCACGCCGCGTTTGGCGATCTCTCCCTGAAGGCGGTGCAGGAACTGGGTGCGCTTGGGGCTGTCGTCGTTGACGCCGAGGGCTTCATACGTATCGGGCTGGGTGGCGGATAGAAACTGAAGCAGTTTGGCAAGATCGACGGCGTGTTCCCGGTCGAAGTCCTGCGGGTCGCCCTGAACGTATCCAGCCTCGTTGACCAGCGATTGGACAATGAGGCTTTTCAGCCCTTTTTCGGTGGTATCCGTCGTCATATCAGCCCCCCGGCGCATGCTCTCGTCCCAATTGAAGTGGGCAAGAGGTGATTGCACACTTTCTCGCACCGGTGGCGCGAGTTTTCTTGACTCACTGTCGTGCTGCGGCGTGAATCAACTTCACGAATCACTCGCCCGCCGAGGTGTTCTGCCGCTCTTCGACGACCTGTCCATCCTTCCACAGCACAACGCCCGCACCCACTTGCCTTGCCTTCTGCCGGGCCTTGGCCGCCGCCCGCTTCATGGCGATTTCCGCCGCTGCCAGGTCGGGGTCGCGCTGTTTATCGCCCTTGCCGGAATCAACCGTCTGCTTGCTCATGTTTTCACTCCTTCTTTGATCAGCACCGGCTCACCGCCGGAATTGTCATAAAGCGCCCATTCATCGACCACCGGTTTGTACAGCGTTTCGAAATTACGCAGCCCGCCCGCGAAACGCCGCCGGATGACCCGCTCGGGGATATTGTGGCCGCCCTCGCGCACCCGTTGCCGTACCCGGGCCACGGCCAGTTCCGGCGAAGCCAACCGCAGAAAGAACAGCTTGACGATGTAGCCCTGCTCCCGCCAGCCGGGAATGAGCCCGGCATAGCCCCGACCGCTCAGGGTGGTCTCGAAGGCAAAACTCTCGCCGCGCCGGACATGGTTGTGAATCTCCTCCAGCATCAGCCGCCCGGCGCGAAAAGCCGCCCGCTCCGGCTCGAAGGGGGCGAGCCCGGCGGCGATGAGGTCGGCGTTGACGAAGGACGGGCAGTGGGCCTCCTTGGGTAGGAATTCCCCGGCAAAGGTGGTCTTCCCCGCGCCGTTGGGACCGGCGATGATGAGGATTTTCTTCTCCGGCGAGGTTTTGTCAGTCGGTTTCATCCATATCCCCCTCGTCATCGATCACGTCATCGGCATCGGTGGTGTCCTCTTCCAGCGCCAGCAGCTCTTCATCGGCAACCTCCGGCACCTCGATGCGGCGCACATCCACCTGACCGGTGACCACATCGGAAATCAGCCGGGTGCGGTATTCGCGCATCAGCTCGATCTCACGTTCGGCCCTTGAAATCGCCTGGCTGATCTCGGCGCACTTCTCATTGATATGCGCAATAATCGCCCGCTGTTCCTTAAGCGGTGGCAACGGTATCACCGTGGCTTTAACTGCCCCTTGAGGCAAACCTACAATCGTTACGCCATTCGTTGCGACTCTGAACTGCCTTGAAACGGCAGAGGATGAAAATGCTCTTAGAAGGAATTTACTCTCAATGGCAGACGCAAAAGGCCGTATCAAATAAAGGTGGTAGGCACACAGAACTCCGGGCAACGATTCAGGCACGTAAGAAGGAACGCCAATAACTTCAGGATTCAATGAATCCTTCGTGATAATTAAATCTCCAGTTTTTAGCTCAAAATTACGAATTTCATGTTTTGAGGCGGTGGCCTTCATGAAGTCTATTTTCGGAGTGATATGCTCGTTTTTATATATGTTCACATTGTTGCAGAGCATGACCGGGACTTCGTCCTCGTTTGTGTTCTTGTCGACGCCACTTGCCCTGACCGCCGCCAGCGTGCGGAGCCGTCTGGCCTCCCAATGCTCCGGAATATCTCCGATCCATTCCACACCTGAAGGGCGAAGTTTGAGGGGTGAAGTGGGAAAAGCCTCAAGCCGTTCCTTTCCGTCTTCACCCTTCACCCTTCTCACTTCACACTTCCCCGTCACGGCCTGGTTGATGACGTTCTGCTTCTGCTCCTTGAGCAGTTCGATGAGCCGCCGCTTGTTGCGGATGAATTTGTTGATCTGGGCTGCTTTCCAGTCGAGGAAACGGGCGATTTGGGTTTGTTCTTCAATGCTTGGCAGAAACAGGGGCAACAAACCAAGGGTTGTTTGGTTGGTCGAAGCAAGGTTTGTCGTTCGTTTTGAGGTGAGATAGAAATAGGAACGCCCATGATGACTTTCCATCATTCTTGATAAAAACCCTGGTATCAGGCTGGCAAGAGCAGGTCGAATAGCAAAAATATGATTCTGGTGCAGGCAGTGTTCTATCTCGCCAGTCCAAATTGCGCCACGGCCAAGCTTGTCAATGTCGCCGCCTTCAGTGATGACAACATCGCCATTTCTTAATTCTGACGATTCAGCCTCTTTGGCAGGAACGGCGACCGTCTTTATGTGCTTGAGATTGAGAAATCCGTTTTGCACATTTGCCACGCGCAAATACGGTCTCTCGACGAGAACGGCCTTCTCGTACCGCTTCCCGAGCGTGACGCCAGTCTGAACATGGGACACCCGCTTTAGTTTTGTCTCATCCCAATGCACCGGAATCTTCCCCAGCCACGGAACGCCGGAATCCTTGTATTCTGGATAAGGGGCCAGCTTCATCACTTACGCCTCCCGGTTTTCCAGCCGTTTGCGGGAAAGCTCTATGGCGGCGTGGAACTTCTGCCGCAAAACCTCACGGGGCGGCAGTTCGGTCAGATACTCCGCCACATGAATACCGGACTGGCCGAGTTCCAGCAGTTCAATACGCTCATCATCCTTGCCGGAGCAGAGAATAATCCCCAGCGGCGCCTCCTCGCCCGGTTTACGCTCATATCTGTCGAGCCAGCGCAGGTAGAGGGCCATTTGCCCAAAATGGTCGGGCCGGAACTTGTCCAGCTTCAGTTCAATGGCGACCAGTCGCCGGAGACCACGGTGGAAGAAGAGCAGATCAAGGTAAAAATCATCGCCGTCCACGGTCATGCGTTTCTGACGGGCAATGAACGAAAACCCCGCGCCCAGTTCAAGGAGAAAGGATTCCATTTCTCGCAGAATCGCGGCTTCGAGGTCTTTTTCCGGATACGTATCCTTGAGCCCGAGAAAATCAAGGAAGTAGGGATCGCGAAAAACCAGATCAGGAGTCAACAGGTCCTCTTTCCGCAAGGCCTCCAGCTCAAAGCGGGCCAGATCCTCGGGTTTGCGGGACAGGGCGGTGCGTTCGTAGAGCATGGAGCCTATTTTGCCCCGAAGAGTGCGAACACTCCAGCGCTCCACCCGGCACATTTCAGCGTAAAAATCACGCTGCAGAGGCTTTTTCAACGGCAAAAGTTCCTTGAAATGGCTCCAACTCAATTGTCGTGACAGTGTAGCGACAATCCGTTCTTCCGGAAAAACCTCGGCAAACTGGATCATCCGGCGTAAATTCTTTGCCGAAAAACCGTTGCCATAGTCTGCCGTCAATTGTCTCGACAACGTAGCGACAATCTCCTCGCCGTAATTTGCCCGTTCACACCCCAGCACGTCCACTTGAATGCGTTGACCGATTCGCCAGTAAAGCAAGGTCAAACCGGTATTGACGGCAACGGCAACCGTTGCGCGGGTCTCTTCGATCAGTGCCCGGATATCGCCAACCAGAGAGTCGGCGGAAGGGAGTCTGTTGTTTTCCGGAGCCTGAAGGGAGTCCTTTTTCATTTTTCCGCCTCCCCGACAATCTGTTCCAGAAGGCCTTCAGTCTCCTGTTGCAGGGCGTAGATGTCAGCTTTGATCTCTTCCAGAGTGCGCATGAGCGCGGGTCGGTAGAAATGGCGGGTGAAGGAGATTTCGTACCCCACCTGTGTCTTGTCCGGGTCGATCCAGGCATCCGGGGTGTAGGGCAGCACTTCACGCCGGAAGAACGCCTCGATGCCGCCTTCTTCCAGCAGCGGCACCTGCTCGCTGTCGCGCAGGGCGGTATCCGGCTCGTATTCGACCACGGAAAAAGGGTGAAGGGCGAGGTGTGAAGGGTGAAGTTTGTCCTTTTCACACTTCAAACTTCCCACTTCAAACTTCCCGGTCATCGGTTCCGACGTTGTCTTTCCAGGCTTATGCACTTTCTTGATGACCGGGCAGGCGTCCTCGCGGGTGTCGCAGAGATTGCTCTGCAGCAGCTTCTTGCGCTTGGCGGTGAGCTTGACACCGTGCTTGTCGGCATCGGTGTCGCAGGCAGCCATGAAGGCATTGAAATCGAGGTGCGGCCCGGCTCCAAGCGTCTCGGACACGCGGCGGGCCAGGTTGGGTAGGGGCGAATCATGATTCGCCCCTACATCGGCCTTGGCGCAGGTTCGCTCGAACCGACCCAACCGTGCAGGGCTCAGATCAACGGCAAGACGCAGCGGACGATCCACCGTCACCTTCCAATAGCCAAAGGCATCGTTGGGGAAGATCTTGGATTTCTCGGTTTCGACCGGATTGACCACCAGGTCACAGATAGCGCGGATGTGTTCTTCAGAGAACTCACAGTTCTTCTTGCCGAGGTTGCGGCGCAGCGGCACGTACCATTCGGTGGCGTCGATGAGCTGGACCTTGCCCCGGCGCGTATCAGACTTGCGGTTGGTCAGCACCCAGATATAGGTAGCGATGCCGGTGTTGTAGAACATGTTCTCCGGCAGGGCGATGATGGCCTCCAGCCAGTCGTTTTCGATGATCCAGCGGCGGATGTTGCTCTCGCCCTGACCGGCGTCGCCGGTGAAGAGCGACGAGCCGTTGTGAACCTCGGCGATGCGGCTGCCGAGGCGGGTGGTGTGCTTCATCTTGGAGAGCTTGTTGACCAGGAACATGAGCTGTCCGTCCGAGGAGCGGGTGATCATCTTGTATTCCGGATCGCCGCCGTGCTGGGTGACAAAGCGCGGGTCCTTGATATCACCCTTACCGCCCAGTCGCTCCAGGTCGGTTTTCCAGCTCTTACCGTAGGGCGGATTGGAGAGCATGAAGTCGAATTCCTGCGACGGGAAGGCATCGCTGGAGAGCGTGGAGCCGTACTTCATGTTCTCCGCCTCGGCCCCTTCACCTTTGAGGAGCAGGTCGGCCTTGGAGATGGCATAGGTTTCCGGCTGCACCTCCTGGCCAAAGAGGTGGATGGAGACATCCTTGCCGTGGCTCTGGGCCAGTTCGGCCAGGCGCTCTTCAGCCACCGTCAGCATGCCGCCGGTGCCGCAGGCCCCGTCGTAGACGAGGTAGGTGCCCGATTCGATGTCGTCGGCCACCGGCAAGAAGATCAGGTCGGCCATGAGCTTGACCACATCGCGGGGGGTAAAGTGCTCTCCGGCCTCTTCGTTGTTCTCCTCGTTGAAGCGGCGGATCAGCTCCTCGAAGATGGTGCCCATGGAGTGGTTGTCGAGCGCCGGGAGAAGTTCATTGCCGTCCACGTCCTGCACCGGCTTGGGGCTGAGATTGACGCGGCCGTCGAGAAACTTCTCGATCAGGTGGCCGAGGATATCGGCCTCGATCAACGTGGGTATCTGGTTGCGAAACTTGAACTTGTCGAGGATCTCCTGGACGTTGGGTGAAAAGCCGTCCAGATAAGCTTCGAAATCGGCCTTGAGCTGTTGCTGCTTGGCGCGGTTCTTCAGGTCGCGCAGCGTAAATGGCGAGACGTTATAGAAGGCCTCGCCTGCGGCCTGGCAAAGCGCGGCGTGCTGGTTGGCGATTCCGGCCCCGTCGAGCTGCTTTTTCATGCCGAGCACTTTTTCCTTACTCGGCTCCAAGAGTGCGTCGAGACGGCGGATGACCGTCATCGGCAGGATCACGTCGCGGTACTTGCCGCGCACATAAACATCGCGCAGCACGTCGTCGGCGATACCCCAGATAAAACTCACGATGCTGTTGTGGATCACATGGTTCATAGCCCGTTATTACTCCTTGCGCTTCTTGTCGGTCTCCGCAGGCTCGGCCGCGCCGCCAGCCTTGACCCACGCGTCCACTTCGTCTTTCTTGAACTTCCAAAGACGACCCATGCGGTGGGCGGGCATACCATGCTTGTCGATCCACTTGTAAACGGTGTCGTTGCTGACCCCGAGGTACTTGCAAATCTCGGTTATTGATAACCAGCGGTCTTCCATCTCGTTCATTCTCTTGCTCCACGGGCGTTTTGGTTGTTTGCCACGTCCGCCAGAGGCGAAACGGGAGAGACTGGACGCACCTCTCCCACGTTAAAAAACTTCATCAATATACAAAGGCCCTATGTGCTATGTCAAACGATCTTTACCGATTTGAGCCGATTATTATCTATCACGCTCGATGCCAGACGCTGATGTCAAGCCGGGTGGCGTTTTCAACATGGGGCATCCAGTAGATCCAGGCAGGAATTGAAGTGCGCCCACACAGTACCGCCACCGTCACCCGCTGGTACATTCTGTGTCCGCCGGGCCGAAATCCTTCCAGCCGGTCGATGGGCGGCAGGTCGCGCTGCGGATCGGTGAAGGTCACCAGTTCTCCATGGACCAGATCCCAGTCTCCGGTCGGGCGACCGAATTGCGGCGTGCCGGTCTCCTGTTGCCTGCGAGCGTCGGCCAGCGGATTGGCGATGCCCCTGGCCAGGATCAGATTTTCCGTCACATCAAGCGCCAGGAACCCGGCATGGAGGTGGTAAGGCCTGCCCCAGACCACGGCCGGTTCGATGCTGCGGGCCTGGGCGCAGAAACGTTGATGGTTCCAGTAGCCACGTTGGAGAATGATGATGAAACTATCAAGTCAGATCAAAACGATCAGTTACCTGAAGGCTCATGCCGCAGAAATCGTGCGTAACCTGTCGGAGCAGGGTGAACCCCTGGTCATCACTCAGATCAGAGAGTCCGCCACGAGGGGCTACCCGAAGGAACTGCTGGCCATCAGGCTTCGCGAGTACCGTGAAATATTTTTCAAACCCTACCGCGTCATCTACCGGGTCATAGCCGAAAATGTCTATATTATGATGATTGTCGACGACCGCCGTGACATGCAGACATTTTTGCAGCGTCGGTTACTGGGTGCTTAGGTCGGCGCTGCAACAACCTCTTAAACGAGAAGGGCGTCAGCTTCGTCTCGGTCACCCAGCATTTCAGCACCACCGACCCCACCGGCCGGATGTTTCTCGGCATTCTGATCACCTTCGTCCGGTACGAGCGGCAGGTCATCACAGAAGGTACCCGGGACAAGGTGCAGGCCATCCATCAAGGATGTAGCTTTCTGGACGAGCTTCTGACCTGGCCAGGAGAAAACAGAGAATCAGGGGTCAAGCAGAAAAAGGATGGCAGGGGGATGGGGAGAAGCGATGGTGCGGAGAGGTGCTTCGTAAAGATGTGAAACGGAGGCAAACCTCTTATAAACATGGAAAAAAAGAAAACCCGTCACCCAGGTATTTGATCCCAGATAGACGGGTTGGTTTTTTGTAATTGTAAATGGATTGGTCTTTTGTAATTGGTGGAGGGAACGCCGACCTACCGCAAAACAGTCTCAAAGCCCGCGCTCCTCGTAACTCTTTGATAATAAACGCCGAAGCCATCTCACACAACCACTTCCCGACAACCCGACCAGAGAAACGATTTTCTCCCCTGATTTCCCGGCACCAGACGAGGGTGACGGGTTTGCAGTAAAACCGGATACCTGGCGTCGAGCCGCAACAACTTCGAATCCGGTTTTCGGACGCCGGTTCGGTTCCCAAGATGGGAATCACTTCCAGCCTCAAACTCACAAATAGTGATGTGCTTCTTGCTGCGATCTGGCCACCAGTTTTCCTTCGGCGTTCCGAGGTTCCGAGTTAAACGCATGCCCTATCGTGGGCAACCACAGCGAAAATTTCTATTTCCGACGGTTTCCCAGATAGCAAGCAGCCCTGCAGACGGTAAGCTCTACAGGTGATCAGCGGAGAAATTGAAAAGCAGGGTGGGTGGATGGGAGGCCGGCTGTCCCTCCATCCAAGAACCCTTTAAGGGAACTCGTGCTGGCGCACCGAAAATTTCCAGCGTCATCCACCCAGATGCAGGCAAGAACGAAAAGAGTGGTAGCTCCGGGAGGGGCTCCCGCTTCACCCTCACGCGAACCGCCCGTTACGGGCGTCCTACGGCAGGGAGATTCACCGTGTTTCCGAAAGCTACCTTAATAAAGATACCCATGGCTGTGATCAATATCAACAGTGAAATGGACGTCCAGGACGCCATCCGGGCTGAGGCCGCGCTGATAAGTTTCTTGCGCGGGTCGGAAGATGTCCCTCGGGCCGCATGTTCAGTTGTACTTCCCTTTCAACACATTGTTATGGCGGAAATGATCGAGCCCTATGCCGTCGCGGCGGCACGAGCGCCCGGCTGTGGGATAAGCCCGCGATCAACCGCAGCCTTCGTTGCTAACGAACAGGACGTCACGGCGTCGCGGCTCCGTGCGCAGGGCACCGGAACAAAGGGCCGCGACCGGATTCCGACACCCACAAGCAAAGGGTAACGCATGGCCGGCGGATTTGTCAAGACGCCTGGCCGAGCGGGTCGGACGGGCTTGCCTCTGTTTTCCGGGACATGGGCGAGTATCTGCTGCAAGCCTGCGAAGACCGTTTCGACGCCCCTGGTGGCAACTCTTATGACCCCCTTCAAGTCGATCACTCCCTGTCGACCAGTACCCGTTTTTCAAGATCCAGAATTTCTCGTATCTGTTCACCAAGGTGAAAACTGCCTGCAGAGAGCTTTAAATACGCCCGGATCAAAAGGCATTTCTTCAATAGATTTGTCTGACTCCGACTGAAAATCGGCTCATCCTCCGGACAATACATTGTCAGATACTTTTCAAAATTTATCCGCGCTTCGGTCAGAGAGTAATCCAGGTGCGACTGCTTCTCTTCGCTACCAGATGCATCCGAGTCGGATGGATTCTCCGGCCAGTCACATAACAGACACCGTTGATTGCCGGTTGTTGCGGTTGGAAGCCCGCAAGCCTGACATGGATATCGATCAAAAATGGGGGTTTTCCCTCTGAGACGTTTGCAGAGATCTTCCATTCGGCTTAAACGTTGAAGAGAATATCTGACCGCTGATTCTCGGGTAACCTTTCCATATCCGTAAAGGGTCCCCTCCCAAACGGGGTGAGCTAACCACCAATCATCGAGGAACACTCCCTTTCGCTGATCATAGCGCAGAGGTTTCCGTGATAGATATTCCTCAAGTGTCGCCGGTGACCCTTCAAGCCTTTTCACTGCCAATATCTGTTCCGCGAGTTTTTTCCTGTCAGAGATAATCAGCAGAGAATCATACAATTTTCTGAGCCTGTTCTTTTCCTCAACGTCTTTGTTCGCCCACTCAGACCCGGAAATATCATCCGGAGGGTACATGCTGCCAAAACGGGAAAAATTCAGCCTCGCGTCTGTTAACGAATAATCTCCGTTTGGCCCACCCCAAATCTCGTCGGCACTATCATCGTCCTGGCCGTCATCCTCCCATTTGCACAAGAGACACATATCGTATCGAGAACGCTCGCCGATGGTTGGGTACCCACACGCGGGACAGGCACAGCGATTGAAGACCTCATACGGTTCCCCGTTAGGATTCCAGAGCTGATTACATAGCCGGTCAAAAGCATGCCTCCTCTCCTGAAATTCTGCGATAGCGTGCATATCCGCCCTTTGCGTGTCCTCAATCATCTATCAGCATCCTCTCCTCAGCATGGTCAACACGCCACTCCTTGTCTCGGTCATCGGTCAGGATCGCGGTGAAAACGGACCTGCCAATCGAGGCAGAACGGCCGTCTTCCGAATAGTCATCAATCCCGAAGTGGGCAGAGAGAGACGCCGTAACCACAGCGCCAGGTGGTGCCAGTTGCCCGGCGTTTCGGAAAAGCGTTCTCTGACACATCCCGGCGAGAATCCGGTTCCTTTCAATGTCAAATTCAGCGGGTTCGATTCGCAGCTCCAGGAGGTCAATTGTCACCGTCAGCAACCGGTGCTGATACGCCAGCCAGGCATAATGCTGGGCCGAACAGGCAAACATATGAGCGATACCGCTGGCGAAGCTCTTGATATGTTTGCGCCCCAATTTTTTCTGTCCGAATGGTGTTTCTGCCGTTTCCACTGATCTCAATCCCCGCGCTTTGACTCAATCAGACAGGTTCACTCCGGCTGCCAGGCGCAATCTGCCCAGTGCGCTTCGTAGCGTTTCACAAAGTCTTTCATCTCCCGGATGTTGGCGGCAGGTTCGCGGCAGGCCCGGGCGCAGGTAGAAACGACATCCCTGTAGAACTCCGGAGCGACAGACGTGGTACCGGCATAATTCATAAGCAAGTCCGGAAGGCGCTCCGTGATTTTTGCTCCACGAGGTGCCATCACAATGCTCGGGGGTTCACCGTATGTGTTAATCAATACGTATCGCCAGCTTGGGTCTGCGGCTCCCTGGCGAGGGACAATCTCACAGGGGTGTGCATCTCCACCGCCGGAAATGCCTTCATAGACTTCCTTGAGGGCCAGTGGTTTGTGGGCCACCAGGACATAAGGTCCAGACTCTACATATCTGCCCACGCTTTCATCGTATTCGATGCCGAGCAAGGCTTCCAGGTCAAAACGCGCATGTCGGTCAAGGGACGCCTTCCCCGAGGTGAACCATTGAAGTTCCCGCAGGGCGATCCCGGCACACCTGGCAATCTCTGCAGGCGGGTTGGGCCAGCAGGCCACAAGATTCTTGGCGATTTCGGCTGCGTTGTCATAGTCACTGTCGGCCCAGAAATCATCATCCTCGACGATATCCTCCGGTGCCTTCTCACCTGTCAGTAGCCAGGTGGAGCCATCAAACCCATCGTGGTTGAAATATCGGGGCTGATCGGGCGGCAGAGAGGTCTCCCAGGATGACAGCCATGGACCGGGTTCCCAGTCGAGTCCACCCGCCACTATTGGCACCGGCACTTGCGCCGGTAAGGTCAGCCACTGCTGGACTCTGTCTTCAACCTCTCGGCTATTCACGCCTCTTTGACCATCCCTGGCACGAAAATCGTGGTCAGCTTGAGCGTACCGGCAAAGGGCCTGGATGGACCCGGTAAGAGACCGGTCATTTCCGTCGTGCTTCCTCAGCAGCCACCGGCTGGAGTCCTGGGCTGAGCGCAGGGAAGCTGGAAGGGATTTCTCCCTGGCATCGGCGACCTCGACCCGGACTCCGATTTTTGCCATTTCCCCTACTAGTTCAGGGCTGGCCGTCGCGATGTGGTGGTTGATCCGCAGGATGTCCGGTCGGCCACGCAAGCCCTCGGCGTTACGCCATGCATCCAAAAGAACATCCCGGAAGGGCCTGGGCTGATCGACTGGGGTAAAGGTCATCCACCGAATGGGCAACCCGGCAACGGTCAATCCATAGAGTATGAGCGGGCTGAGCCCGTATCGCTCTGCGGCCTTGATCTTGATCGGGTCCCGCACTGATACGATGCCATGCTCTGGATGGTGGAAAAGGAACTTGGCTATTGCAACGTAGAAATGATGCTCTCTTGGTGGTAGCTGTGTCTGCTGATTCATGCCCCCTCCTGGGGAAACGAGAATTTCCCTCCGGGAACTTGCGGCCTGCTGGTCACGCTCTCCATAATGAAAAACGGCGTATTCCCGTACATATCAGTTAATCCCGCCCGAACCACCATCCCAGCAGGAAGGAGGCGGCCAGGGCACCAAGACCACACCCTTGCGAAGGCCGTAATCCGATTCTCTGATGGGGTGCCAGACCATCAAGCCATGTGTTGAAACAATTCAGTTCTTCTTCTGCATCAAGAGTAATCAGCGGCTCCCCCAGATAATCTTCGCTTTCAGCCTCTGTAAGAGACTGAAGCGTCCGCAGCAGGTCGCGCATGGGCCGTTCAAGAACGGCCGAAAACAGGGGCTGACCCATTTCCAGGCCTTGGGGGGATGGCCGTTCCCAAAAGCAACGGTACCCCGATGACATGCCGTTTGCTGCCTCAAGCAGGTCGTGAGCCGAGAGCTTGCCGGTTGCTTCCGTAAGCTCCCGAACGCTCTCAAAATATTCGTCGCAACTATCAAGCGCGGTCTGCAGATCGAAATGCGGCTCACCTTCAGGATTGGGGCGTCTTGTCAAGGCGTCCTGGAGTGCCTTGATGACAGGTGCCAGTTCGTCAGCATCCAGCAAAAAATCCACCCGATTCATCTTTCACTCATCCTTTCCCTCTCTCTTCCATTGAGTGCCGGTCTCGGCAAAACGCGTCTCCGAATTCAGAAAATCCACTATCTGTTCAGCGACCAGTTCCGGAGTCGCGTTTTTCCCCCGGAGGGAGCATTCCCAGATCACCATAACCCGCCAGGACTGCTCCAGCAGGGCTGCGATGTTTCGTTTGTCCCTGCTGACGTTTTCGCTGAATTTAGCAAGCCAGAAATCCCGACGTGATTCCGGAGTGGTCGTCGACTGGCAGCCATGTCTGTGCCAGAAGCATCCATGGACGAAAATGACTGCGCGATATTTCGGCAGGACGATATCCGGCTTGCCGGGAAGATCCTTCCTGTGAAGACGGTATCGGTATCCGTTCGCCCAGAGCCATCCGCGCACCATCATCTCAGGCCGTGTGTCTTTTCCCCGGATTCTGGACATGTTAAAACTGCGCTGCTCAGGCGAGTGGACATCCATTATTGCGAGTTCCCCGTTTGTACTGCCGGAGGATTAATGAAATGTTCAAAATCGATATCAGGTTGGCCCTGGCGGGCGTAGTATGCAGAGAAACGCGCCACCATGTCCTTCACAAAAGAAGGCGAGATCTGAACCGCAGGCTTCTCGAATCTCTCATTGAACTCATCGCTTGACAGAGATGAAAGTTTTCTGAAATTCAGAAAACCACCTTCGAAGAAGTCTGTTCTGGGAAGCCAGTGATAATAGGCCGACTTATTGTTTCTGTATGCTTTCTCCAGATCTTTCTTCTGGCTGTTGCTGAGACCAGTGGCAGGATGACCCGGAAACAATGAGGTCTGCGAGTCAATTTCCACAATGAGAATTCTGTCCGTATTGCATTCGCCATTATCTCGGATAACAAGGTCGCAGGCCGGATTCATGACCACAAACCTCTGATCACTGCTTTTTTCCTTAACAACGCTGCCGGTCCGGATTTTTTCGGTGAGGGGCGGGGTCAGATAGACTTCCTCTGGAAAACAGCGATCCCCGTCATCATCAAGAAGCTGGAGCAGGTGACTCAGAGCGTGGCGGAGCAGCGCTTTTTCGGTCCTGGAGGAATCTGTTTCACCATACGCCACCCATTTGTCTTTTTGCGGAAGAAGGTTTTCCCGGAACACTTTGTTCAGGGTTTCCTCGATAATGCCCCGGCCTCCCATGATGCGCGTCAGACCGGTATTGTGAATCCCCCAGAAACGATCCAGCAGATCCGCATATCCGGCCCCGGGGTCACCTTTTTTGAATACACCGATGTAAGCGAAATCCGAATCGGCGGCATCAGGTGTGCCGGTAAGTATGGCCACCGGTATCCTGAAGTGTGATTCTGCAATCCGGCTGACCACCTGGTTCCCTTCATCGCCTTGATCGGCAAGCCTCAGATCGATGATTGCGCCGTCAAAGGAGTTATCAAGTTTTTCGAATGCCTCCTTAACGCTTCTGCACTCGACAAGCTCAACCTCGCGCTGCTTTTCGTCCCTGTAACGGGCAACGGTATCCCGGCAGGTGGTGAGGTCCTGGTCATTATCCTCCACAATCAGCAGTCGGAACGCGCTCATTTCATTCACTCTCCGTTTTCGGCTGCAGCCTGAACCATGCTCCCTGCTCAGACTCAAAGGCTTTCAATTCAAGACCGTTTCGCGTCGCGGCCTCTCCGGCGATAGCCAGCCCCAGTCCGGTGCCGGACGGTTTGGTGGAAAACTGGGGTTCAAAGATCACTTCACTGGTGATCAGATCCGGTTCGATGCCCGGCCCGGTATCGCGATAATCGACGTGAAGCAGAGAATCACCATCAGTCACCACCTCAATCGTGATTTCCCGCTTCGGAACCTTCTTCTCGTTCATCCAGTAGATACTGTTGTCAACGAGGTTCGTGAAGATTGCATAGATGTCCTGCTGCCAGGATGAAAACCGGAAATCGTCGGAGCCTTCGACTTTCGCCACCACATGATGTGTCTTCATCTCCTCGTCGAAAACGGACAGAGAGTTCCGGATGGTTTTCTTCAGGTCCAGCGGCTTTCTGGCGGTGCGCTTCCCTGCGGCGAGAGGGTCAAGCCTGCTGAAAAGCTTCACAAAAACCTCTGCGTTCTGGCCGACACCCTCGGCAATCGGCATGAAGGTTTCAAGCTTTCCGGCATCTCCTGTGTTCAGGAAAGAGTCGTACCAGTAGCGCAGATTGGGTATCTGGTTCCGGAAGTAATTCAGCGGCCGTCTGCCTTCATGCAGGATGACATTGATGATTTTCCCGAGGGTCGCCTGCCCCTGATAAATGGCAACGGTCTGGCGGATCTCATCGGCCACCTTATTCTTGTCCTCGGCATCCCGGCTGATGATCTCGATAATTTCATCAGCCGTCTTCCGGTCAACCCCCCCTCTGGTGAGCTTCGACCTGATGTCTTTTTTCAGGGCATCAAACGAAAACAGTCGTTCAAATTCCCTCTCCACCTTGAGCACGGGTCTGCTCAGTCCGGCCTTTTTCCTGTAGTCGAAGCGCCGCTCTTCCAGTTTGGCGATCACCGCCTTGGTGATCTCTTTCAGCCGGGTAAAAGCCGTATTCTCACGGAGTCCGTCCCGGGCGCTCTTTTCCACTAGGCCGGACAGCTCGTCCGACTGAATCTGCACATAACCGATAGCCTGGTTGCTGCCTATCCGGAGCGAAGGATTCTGGACACGCTGCTCATTGAGTTTCAGCCAGTCAAAGTCCGCATCACCCAGTGGCCGGATACGGAATCCGTTCCGGTAGACGCCGATGCCGTTATATTCATTCAGAAGCTGCCTGGCCTGAAGCTTCCCGACATAATTGCCCGATTCATCTTTGAGGCCGCGACCAATCAGGGATTCAATGGCTTCCTTCTCGCGGTCATACACTCGGATGTCGAACACCAGTTCCCCACAACCTGTCGGGCCACCGGCATCGAACCGGATTTTATCCTCCGTTGTGTTGCGGGCTTTCTGCAGCGAGTATGTCAGGGCACCTTTTCCGTCGGCACCGATTCTGCCGGTGATCCGGTAGTCGAACAGATCGAAGATTGGATAGGGCTCGATGGTTTCGGTGACGTCCTGGACATCAGGAAAGCCGTCAACCTCCAGACGGATGCGGAACTCGTCGTCATTCAGTTCGTCGCTGATGGCCGCACTCACTGGGGAAATCAGTTTTTTCAGTTCGAAGCGGAGCTTGTCGAACTGCTTCTGGTTCCACTCTCCGAGAAGCTCACCGTCACCGGTCATGGTCAGACGGGTTCCTGAAGGCTCTGACACCTCGGCTGTTTCAATAAGTATCTCCACGTCATCCAGATACGTGGCGGCCTCAAAGGTGTTCCACTCCACCAGGAGCGTGGTTTTCTCACCCTGGGGAGTGACTGTTTCGAGAAGCAGGTCCGTGCCGAGAATGGACGCGGCATAGCGGCCCACCCCCTTGCGGCCCTGCATGATCCTGCCGGAAGGGCTTTGTCGTCTGTCCAGTTTATCCCGTGTGGAAGGCACCATCCATTTGTGGATGACGGTATCCCGTGACATACCGTGCCCATGATCGGTGATGACGATGGCATAGCCGCTGCGGTCAGGTTTTGCCCTGAACTCGATATTCACATCCGGCGAATCGGCGTCGTAGGCGTTCTTCACCAGCTCCACGACTGCTGCATAGCAGTCCTGAATCAGGTCCCGGCCGATGGTCAGAATATGCCGACCGGCCGGTCGTATCTTGTAGGTTCCGCTTGAGCTCACAACCAGACCTCCTTCAGCTTGTCAGCGATTTTCCGGGCCAGCAGAACAGGCACCGCATTGCCGATCTGACGGAAAGCGGGAGTGCGCCCCGGAACACCGTTGCCGCTCTCAAAGTAATAGTCATCGGGGAATGTCTGCAGCCGCGCCGCCTCCCTGGGCGTGATCGAGCGGTTCTGCTTCATGTCCGGATGAATGTAGTAATGCCCGTCCTTGGCGATGTGCGCGACAACAGTGTGGGAAAACGGCAGATCGGAAGCGACTACCTTGAATCGGTCCAGGAACGAGTCCCGGTGGCGGTGCGTCTTCAGCCGGTCCGGCAGCGCATTGTAATCGAGTCTGGTCTTTTCCCTGTTCCAGAGGTCGACCACGATCCGGTATATCTCCAGATCCTGCTCGTTATTGGGTCTGGCCTGATGCCAGGTAACCGGAAGTTCCTCATTCCGGATACCGGCTTCAATCTGCCATGTCCCGCGATACGTCTTCACGCGACACGGGCCGGTAACACCTTCACCGGCACCAATCGCGGGAAGGTCGCGGAACACTTCCCGGACCTTTACGCCGGGGTTCCACTTGTCCGGCTCCGGGTAAAATCCGGTGGCCTTGCCCCTTCGTCCGACAAGGATGATCCTTTTCCGGCTCTGCAGTACGCCGTAGTCTTCGGCAGACAGGGTCATGTACTCGGTCTCATACCCGCATTCGAGAAAGAGGTCCCTCATGGCGTTGAAGTAGAGGTTGCCATCCTCGTCCCTGGCGGAAAGAAGACCGGTCACATTCTCGAAAACGAAGTATGACGGCTTGTAGCGCTTCAGAAATTCGGCGTAATAGAGATACAGATAGTTACGCTTGTCGCCCTTCATCCGGTTCCGGTCCCGCGACCGGCCCACGATGGAATAGGCCTGACAGGGAGGACCGCCGACAATCAGGTCAAGAGCCCGGTTTCCCACCAGGGCGTCCACCTGCCGGAAAATATCCGGAAGTGTCTCGGCACCGATTTCGGCATTGATGACAGAGCCGACCACCTGCTCAGGAACGTGTTCATAGAATTCCGGGCGGTTGATGTCGCCGTTCAGATAATCCGCATACAGCTCGGTGCGCCCGTGTGCCTTCAGCCAGTGATATGCCATGCGTGTACGCAGGGTGAAGCAGGCCGCCTGATCCGACTCGACATGCGCGACCGGTTCGAATCCGGCCCGGATGAAGCCTTCGGACAGACCTCCCGCCCCCGCGAACAGGTCAAGAAAATTCAGTTTCCGGTTCATGGTGTGACCTCCGTTTTTCCTTTATCTACCGGGGTCACAGACGATCCGTCGGTACGCGCAGGCCCACCAGCAGGAACCCAGTCCCTGCGGTGTTCAGCAATCATGATTAACCGGCCTGCTTCAGGTTTCATACCATCTGGGCAGATGGTGCAGGGTGGTTGATGTGTTGCGGCCTGACTCAAGTCGCCCCTCCCATACCGACAATCTCCATCAGCTTTCCATAGCTGGTCACCACGTCGTATTTCACGTGTTCGGGATCAATCTTGCGGTTCATCTCTGCGAAGAACTTGCGGGCACATTCGATTTTCGTATGCTCGATGGCCCGAAGCTCCATGCTTGACATGGAGCCTTTGGTTTCGGCGACGAAATAGATGTGTTTGACGGAGCCTTCCTTGAAAGAAATGGCCCAGTCCGGGTTGTAGTCGCCGACGGGAGTAGGAATCAGGAAACCTCTGGGGAGCTTTGCATAGACGACCACCTCGGTGCTGGTGTCCAGCTCTTTCACAAACTCCCGCTCAACCTTGGAGTCGGTGATCACATAATCGTAGATGTGGTTCTTCAGCTTCTCGCTGGCTTTGGTGAAGTCCTGCTTGCTCTGGCCTGCGGTGAAAATATCGATATCGTGGGTCTCGGCAATGTTGTCGTAGCTCAGCCGCTCGATGATGATCGTGGCCTTCTGCTCATTGATAAGCCGTGAGCTTTCGGCAATGAAATGCTCCGGGTTCTGTTTGAATTGTTTGAAAACCGCCGTCTGAACGCCGCTCAAAATCTCGGCGACGGTCTTTCTTGTCAGTTGGGTGTTTTCGGCGATTTTCCCGAGCAGGTCATAGGTGACCATGGAATGGATTGAGGCATTATGGGTTTCGACTGATGTATTGGTCAGCGTGAATCCGTCACCGCTTCTGAGTTGGCCATCGGTGATCTGATCGCCCTGGACACCGCTTTGGATGGTGTACTGCAGCGGCGTCACCCGCAGCTCTTTGTCCAGAGCCCGGATGCTGTTTCGAATGAGTTCACTGGAATCGAACTCGACACGGTAGACCGCCTTCTGATTGATCCGACTCCAGAGCGCCTTGAACTCTTTTTTCTCGAAGTTGGCATTCAGCGGATTGGTCTTCGGCTTGCGATCATCACCCACGTCGGGCAGCTGGGACTCGCTGAAGACGCTGTCGATCAAGCCAAAAATCTGGTCCGCATGAGGGGCAAGCTCGGGCGGAAGCGCCGCCAGAGTCCCGTTGGCTTTTGCCTCGTGGTAGGCTTGGGCAACCTGATCCGTGTCATCGGTATAGTCGTTCTTGAGCAGATACTTGTATATCTGCTTGGCCATGACCGGGGTAATTTCCACTGTCCCAGCTTCGGTGGTGATGACCTTCCCGGTGAAGTAGGGCTCGTCCGCCTTGCGGGGGCGTGCAGAGAGGGAGTCGCTGATCTCACGCTGAAGATTTCCGACAAAGTCCTTGTAGCTCTCGCTTGCGACTACGGTCAGGATATTCACGTCATGGACCGTTGCCGGGTTGTCCATGCGATCCCCGAGCTGGTTGACGCTGATCCGCAATCCCCGGCCAACTTCCTGGCGGCGCGAGATCGTGTTGTCGCTGTGCTTGAGCATGCACATGACGAAGACATTGGGGTTGTCCCAGCCTTCCCGCAGGGCAGAGTGGGAGAAAATGAATCGGACCGGTTCCGCGAAGGAGAGCAGCCGTTCCTTGTCTTTCAGGATCAGATCATATGCATCCACGTCATCGGAAAGCCCGGCTTCCTCTCCACGCGTCTTGAAGCTCGGATCGGTGAGCTTCTTGGTTTTCTTGTCGATGGAGAAGTAACCGTTGTGGGTGCGGCCAACCTGAATGCCCTTCAGATATTCCTGATACATCCCACCATCCAATGGAAGTAGGCTTAAATATTCGGCTCTTAGCCGTTCGTATTCTTCTTCAAAAATCCGGGCATACTCTCCCTGCTCATCGGCCTGGCTGTAGTCCCGGTATTTGACCACCTCGTCGATGAAGAAAAGGGACAGCACCTTGATGCCCTGGGCAAAAAGAACCTGCTCCTTCTCAAGGTGAGCCCTGATTGCCTCCCGGATCTGAATCCGCCGGATGGCCATTTCCGTGATGTCGCCGGTTGCATCGCCCGCATTCAGAACATGGCCGTTGGTGAACTCCACCGTGTCCTTGTTGGCGTCAATCTGGGCGATGACGAAGCCGCGATATTGGTCCAGCTCGTTGGATTCAACGAACAGATCCTTGCCGCGCTCCAGGCGTTTGACGATCCGCTTGATCCCGCCGCCCTGGCGCACTTCCATTTCGATTCGGGCAACCGGGGCCTTCCTGGAAATCTCGATGGATTCCAGGTAGAGATAGGCGTTGGTACCAGCGAGACCCTTCACCGCAATGCCACGCACAGCGATCTTCTTCACCAGCTTCTGGTTGTATGCATCCAGGGCGTCGAGGCGGTGGATCTTGTTGTGCGTGGTCCGGTGGGTGGCCGAGTAGCGCAGGATCATCAGCGGCCTGAACTTGGCCAGCGCCTCCAGCGTCTTTTTGCCTTCCATTTTCTGAGGCTCATCCAGGATCAGGATGGGGCGGTTGCTGCTGATCACATCGATAGGCTTGCGCGACTGGAAATCGTCCAACTCGTCATAGATGCGGCGGTTATCCTTTCCCGTAGCATTGAACGCCTGGATATTGATGACCATGACGTTGATGCCCGCATCGGAGGAGAAGCTTTCCAGATGGTGCAGCTGCCTGGAGTTGTAGGCAAAAAAGCGGGCCTTTTTCCCGTAACTCTCGGTGAAGTGTTCGGCGGTGATTTCCAGCGACTTGAGCACACCCTCACGAATGGCGATGCTGGGCACCACCACGATGAACTTGGTCCAGCCGTACCGCTTGTTCATCTCGAAGAAGGTTTTAACGTAGCAGTAGGTCTTGCCGGTCCCGGTTTCCATCTCCACGTCAAGATTGACCTTGCATCCGGCGCTGGACACCAGCTTGTCCGACAGGGGCAGATTCTGCCGCCGCTGTACGGCATGGATATTAGTCAGCAGTTGGGCATCGGTCAGCTGGAGATCGGCGTTCTTGAAGCCGGTCTGCTCAATATCCATTCCCGGCAAAGTCGGTCCCTGTGCCAGCAGCTTTTTGTTCACGCCCGGGTCGATCCGGTAAGCAATGCCCGAGGTATTCACCTGTCCGGCAAAGCAGTCAACCACGGATTCCACCGCATTGGTCTGATAGGGCTGGACTTTGAACTTCAGTTTCATGCCATGCCCTCCTTATATCGATTTCACTTCAGTGCCCGGAGACAACTGCTTAAAGATCTGCTCCACGTTGATCTTGACGGCGTCAGAGACAAAACCGGTGTCGCGGAACACAACACGCAGTGGCTCAAACCGGGCCAGCTCTTTGACCAGGTCCTCATTCACTCCAGTATCGAAACAGGCGATAAGATCGTAGGGCGGCTGATTGACAAAGAAGACGGTCTTACCCTGGATGGTCTCTTTTCGGATGGGCAGTGAAAGATCCACGCCCCAGTCCAGCAGCACCTGGAAGAGCAGGTCTTCGGGCTTGCGGTCCGGCTTGATGTTGTCGGTGAAAATCTTCAGCTGGCCTTGTTCAATGGAGTCTGGTGTGTAGTAGACATCGGCCATGTTGGACGAATCAATCTTGAGCACGCGGAAGCCGACATCCTTGTTCCAGTCTTCATGACACTCGCCTTCCAGAATCTTTTTGCCAGCGCGGCGGATGCGTTCCTTGCTGATTTCGGCGATGGTTTTATAGCCTGCCTTGAATGCCTCGGACTTTTCATCGCATGGTTCAGGGAGCTGAACCATTAGAAAAGCACGGTTACCGCCATCCTCTGCGTTGAGTTTCATTGCGGCATGAGCTGTTGTCGCAGATCCAGAAAAAAAATCTAAAACTATGTCATCTTGTTTCAAGTCAGCCTGATTAATAAGTTCCTTTACAAGGTCAACCGGCTTTGGAAAATCCATAACCCTCTTGTCAAAGAGTTCGCCAATGTCAGCTGTGCCATTTCTTGTATAAATATCGGAGCCGATGATCGATGAATATCCTGTTCGTTCAGACGACAACTCGCTTAGGAATGATTTTCTTCTTGGTCGTCCATCTGGGCTCGATGGCCAAAGAATTCTATCTTCTGAAATCAGTCGGGCCATGGTGTTTTTGTCATATCGCCATCCCATCGACGGGCAGCCATAGTTAATACCTGTTGCCGGATCGACTAAATCGTAATGAAGGTTCGGACGTCGATCCGCTGTAGCGAGACCAACCATGTTCGCGCTTGTCCAGTCACCACGAGGATCGTTGTCAGGATTTGAGTACCCTCGCAAATCCCTATCATCACCTCTCATGGTCTTGCCATAAGCGATCACATATTCGTGATCGATTGATACGCCGTTTTTTGTTCTATTGTCTTTATTCTGTCTGCTTTTCCATATGAGCTGGGCTATGAATTTATCTTCACCGAAAATTTCATTGCACATCTTTCTTAGATTAGAAATCTCGCCATCATCAATTGAGACAAAAATAACTCCATCATCTCGCAGAAGATTCCTCGCCAGCTTCAGCCTTGGATACATCATCGAAAGCCAGTCAGAGTGAAACCGCCCATTGGCCTCTGTATTCGCTATCAGCCGATTACCTTCCTCATCCTTCTGGTTCGACCTTTTCAGGAATTCATCCGCGTTTTCCGCAAAATCATCCTCATAGATAAAGTCGTTGCCCGTGTTGTAAGGCGGGTCGATGTAGATCATCTTGACCTTGCCGAGGTAGGTCTCCTGGAGCAGCTTTAGCGCCTCCAGGTTATCGCCCTCAATAAACAGGTTCTTCGTGGTATCAAAATCCACGCTCTCTTCCCGGCAGGGGCGCAGAGTCCTGGCGATGGGCGCGTTGGCGGTGAGCAGGGCTTCCCGCTTGCCAGGCCAATTGAGGTGGTAGCGCTCCTGCGGGCCTTCGACGATGGACTCGGACAGCTCCTGCCGCAGTTGGTCGAAATCGACCGCCAGCCTCAGCTTACCGTCGTCGCCCTGGGCCTCGGTCACGCAGCCGGGAAACAGCTCGCGGATACGGGCAATGTTTTCCTGGGTCAGGTTCGGGGAGTGCATTTTCATCTTTTCCATATCAATTTCCGCTCTTCGGTTCGGGCAGTTTCCCGGATTGTTTTTCGAGCTTCTTTTCCTCGGATTTCACCCGGCGTTCCAGTTTCCTGATATCCTCTTCCGGCGGAAGCTTCTCGGGCTTGATGCCTCGCTGGCCGAGCATGTCGCGCACACTCACGTTGTTCTGTACATGCTCGCGGGTTATCGCATGTTCGCCCCGCAAGTCCTCCTGGTGGACATTGTGGTTGGTCATCTCGGTGGCAAGATTTTTCGCGGCTATGGTCAGGGTCGGCAGGAAGTCGGCCAGAGGGCGCGTTTTGGTGATCCCATACCGATCCTTCATGACCTGAGTGGTATGGCCGCCAAAGAGCGCGGCATCCCCTTTGGAACGGATGCGACCGAAACCGGCGTCATCGACACCCCGCTCATAGATGTTCTGGGACAGTGTCTTTTCCGACTCCCGGAGCCGTTCACGCGCATCCAGCCGGGCCTGCAGGCGCATCCGGTCTTCGATTAGTTCCTGCTTGCGAGTCTGGATGGCAAAGTAGCTTTGGGCAAAGGCGATGGGCTCCTTGCGTGGATCGCCGTTCTGGGCAATCAAGTAGCAAGCGTAGCGGGTGAGCATGAAATCATCGATGGCGCGTTCTGCCCCGCTGCCCAGTCTGACCATTTTCGTGACGCCACGAAAATGGTTGTCCGGGTCGTAACCCGTTGTTTCACAAGACTCTATGGCCCGCTTGATGGCGGTCAGGAAGTTCTCCCAACGAGCATAACCAAGCGGCTCCATGAGGTCGCGGGCGAACCAGAACTCCACATTTTCATCGGGAATACGCTGGCTGAGCGCGTCGAAGTGGTTCTTAAGCTGTTGAATCGCATCTGATTTCATCGGGTCAGTCCTTCCAGTTCCTGCTTAAGGTCACGCAGCTCGGCGTTAATTGCAACCTTGCGGTTGAATTGTTTTTCTTTGCGGAGCCGGGCCTCGCAACGCTCAAGCTCACGGTGCTTGAGGCGAATGAACTCCATCCGTTCCACCCGCTTTTGCAGGTCTTCGCCCGGCCGTGCCGGGTACGGCATCAAATTATCGAGCAGCTTTTCATACAACTGCCCCAAATCCATCACCACCGGCAAGGGCTGTCTTTTAACCACGGAATACACAGAAGGCACGGAAGGATTTAGTTTTTTACTTTCTGTGTTTTCCGTGCCTTCCGTGGTTACCTCTTTTATCCAACCACCATCGAAATATTCGCTGATGACCCACTTGCTGGCATCCGATTCACTCGGCCGCTTAAAGGCGGCAACAGGTTTTACTTTCCCGTCGAACCGAAGCTCAAAAATAATCGGGAAGGGAATGGCCAGGTCAATGCAGCGCAGCACCTCGGATTTGAGTTCGTCCCCTTTGAGCGTGATGCTGAAGATCTGAATTTCAGACACGGCTCGCGAAGTCTTCAGGTTGATTGTCTCCGGGGCAAGCTTGTGCTGCCAGACAATCTGTTCCACCTGCCGGACAAACAACTGCTTGACGGCAGCGCTGGGGCTTCCGTGCTCGTAGATTTTGGTCTTGGGCAGCACGCGTCCGAAGGCGGCGTTCTTTGGATAGTCGAAGAGCACGACTGTCATCCTTCCTCCTGCACTACGAGAAAGGCGACGAGCTCGAAATCGTCAAGTCCTGCGATGGTGTTCACCAGGGCCGTGGTTCTGCCGCCGGAGAACAGGCTATCCAAATCCTTCTCCTCCTTGACGTCGATCATCGACCGGATGGCGGCACTCAGCAAATCGGAACAGGCCTTCATGTTCCGGCCCTCGTCGGTCTGCTGATTGAACAGACGACAGACGGCTTGAATGGGCTCCGGTTGCCCCTTGCAGCTGGATCGCACCAGGTCGAGCAGTGTTTTGACCTCGGTGTGGTTGGCGATCACCTGGCCGTCGCCAGAGATATAGATCAGGTAGTAGGGATGCAGCCGGTTCTGCTGATTGATATTGACGGCATGGTTGCG